>Ga0163144_10000898_pt1 | contig 70602 bp, 75 predicted proteins | sample OliLak19BULKMAT1_FD_123175 | JGI IMG/M metagenome (GOLD analysis project Ga0163144, IMG submission 123175) | Freshwater microbial mat bacterial communities from Lake Vanda, McMurdo Dry Valleys, Antarctica - Oligotrophic Lake LV.19.BULKMAT1 | ecosystem: Environmental > Aquatic > Freshwater >... | reverse complement strand
CGTAAGTCCTTGTTTTTATGGTGCACCCGGAGCGATTCGAACGCCCGACCCCCAGATTCGTAGTCTGGTGCTCTATCCAGCTGAGCTACGGGTGCCTGTCCACTGCAAGGACCGGACACATACAGGCGCGCCCCCGGGCTTGCAAGTCTCAAAAAAGGGGCCGTTCAGCCGGGGGTTTCGGCTGCAGGCTCCGGCAGCGTTTCATCTGCCGGCCCGGTTGGATCATCTGGAATTTCAGGGGTTTCAGCCGCGGCAGGCTCCCCGGGCGCTTCAGCCACGATCCCGGGCAAAGGACCGGGCACCGTTTCCGGCTCGGGCGGCGGCGCAGGCGGCAAAAGTCCCGTGACCCCGCCGATCCAGCCGGCATAGGCCGAGACGCGCATGTAGACGCCGGGATTCTCCGGCCGGGCGCATCCGAGGCCCCAGCTGACCACGCCGACCTGTACCGGCCCTGCGGCGGTGCGCAACACCAGCGGGCCGCCGCTGTCGCCCTGGCAGGCATCCGTGCCGCCTTTTCCGGCGCAAAGCTGCGTGTCCGGGTCCACCGTTACGCCCGCATAGGCCTGCGCCAGACCTTCGCGCTCCAGTCCCGCCTGTATGCGCCGCGAGCAGACGTCCTGCGGCAGCGGCGGCACATAGCCTTCCTGCAGCAGCAGCGACCCCGCCGCCACCTTGCGGCCGCTGCCCGTGGTGCCGCCTTCGCCCTGCGCGCCTTCGCCCTTGCGGCCATAGCCCGCCGCCCAGACGTCGGCATAGGGATCGTAAAGCCCGCCGGCCAAACCGCCGAGCCCGGCCAGCGCCATCGCGGGCGAGGCGGCGCGTTTCTCCAGGCGAAGTAGCGCCAGATCATGGCCCCGTTCCGGCTCCCCGCGCTGGTAGTCCGGATGGATCACGACCTCCGCGACCGGATAGACGCGTCCCGTGGGGATGGACCGGAGGTCGCCCAGCCCGATGGTCACCGCCACAAGGCCTTGCCGCGACACCTGCCCATCCGGCCCGCGCGCGAATTGCGCGGCGCGTCCGGAAGCTTCGACCTGCATGTCTTCGGCACAATGCGCCGCCGTCAGCACCCAGTCCGGGCTGACCAGGGTGCCGCCGCATTCATGGAACACTTCACGGCCGGACACTGTCTGGATCGACACCATGCCGGGCCAGTCGCCCGGCTCAGCGTCACGTCCCGCCACCATGCACCCCACTAGCACCGCAGCGCTCGCCGCCGCGGCGAGAATCCACTTCAGTGTACGGATCATGCAAAGTCCCCCTGTCTTTCGGCTTCATACACGCCGCGTGCGATGCAGCGCGCAAGCGTCGACGCGGCGAGTTCCCCGATCCGGGCCAGCAGCAGGGCCCGGGGCCCTTCGATCGTAAGGCGGGCCGTGGAGATCACGAACACCACATCGCCGTCCGTCGGCGCGAAGACGGGCCGGATGGCCCGCGCCATTCCCGCCAGCGCCATCTGCGCGACGCGTTCTGCTTCATCGCGTGTCAGCGCCGCATCGGTGGCGATGCAGGCGATCGTCGTATTCTCGCGCGGTGAAGGATTGGATTTCGCAGCGCCCCAGTCCTCTGCGTCGAATGCCTTCGACACATCCGGGCGCGCGCCGCCGAACTCACTGCCAATCTCGAAGGGCCAGGCCCAGAAGGCCTCGCTGCCTGGTATCCGCACCGAACCGAAACTGTTGACCGCCGCGAGCGCGCCCACCGTCAGGCCGTCAGCGGCAACGATGCTGGCCGATCCCGTACCGCCCGGTGCCTGCCCGGCGCGGGCGCCAAGCCCTGCCCCGGCACGGCCGAGCCGGACAGTCTCGCCGGCGCTGTCAAACGCCTTGCGCCCGAGCGCCGCATAGGGGGCTGTGTCGCCCCAGTCCTTGTCGCCTCCGTTGGCCAGGTCATAGAGAATCGCAGCGGGCACGATCGGTGTCGGTGGCACGCCGGGCCGGGGTGCCAGCGCAAACCCGCGCCCTGCCGCCTTGAGACCCGCCATCACCCCGTCCGCCGCCGCCAGCCCGAAGGCGCTGCCTCCCGAAAGGCAGATTGCATCGGCGCCGCCGACGAGGCGCCCGCCGCCGAGAACATCGGTTTCCCGCGTGCCCGGCCCACCGCCCGCCACAGCGACCGCGCCAACGGCAAACGCCTCTGGCAGGATCACCGTCACGCCGCTGCGCACCTGCGCATCCTCGGCCTGCCCGACACGGATACCGGGAACGTCTGTTATGAGGTTGCGCGACCCCGGCTTTGCCATGTTAAGAGCCTTATCAGCTGATTTGTCTGCCCCGGTCTTAAGGGCCTACGGGCGCCCCGCCAAGCAAAGGGTTTCCACATGCGCCATCTTACCGGCTTCGCTTTCGCCCTTCTTGTCGCGGCCTGTGCGCCGGTTTCGGCGCCGCCCGCGTCGACCACGGATGCGCGTGAATCCGCGCCCGAAGCGCTGGGAGACGTCTCCTGGACCAAGGGCGGGATGGTCGCTGCAGCCAACCCGTATGCGGTGCAGGCCGGCCTCGAAATCCTGCGCGGAGGCGGCAACGCCATCGATGCAGCCATTGCGGTGCACACGGTCCTTGGCCTCGTCGAGCCGGAAAGCTCCGGCATCGGCGGCGGCGCCTTTATGGTCTATTATGACCGGGCGAAGGACACCGTAACCGTGTTCGATGGCCGCGAAACATCGCCCGCCGCCGCAACGCCCGAACTGTTCTTCAAGGACGGCAAGGCGATGGATTTCATCACGGCTTGGCAATCGGGCCGTTCTGTCGGCGTGCCCGGGCAGATTGCACTCTACAAGGCGGCCCACGAAGCCTCGGGCCGCTCGGATTGGGCCAGCCTGTTCGAGCCTGCCATCCGGCTCGCCGAGAACGGCTTCGAGGTGTCACCGAAGCTCGCTGAAATTCTTGCCTCGCCGCGCCTTCGGGGCGCGATCCGGCTCGACGACAATCCGGTCACGGCCGCGTATTTCTATCCGGAAGGCAAGCCCCTCACAGCCGGGTTCGTCCGCACGAACCCTGCCTATGCCGCGACACTGGCCGCCGTCGCCGAGGAAGGCCCCGCGGCCTTCTATTCCGGCCGCATCGCCGCCGAGATCGTCGCCGCCACCAACGAGGGCCCGGACGGCGGCGCCATGACGCTCGAGGATCTGAAAGCCTACAAGGTTGCTGTCCGCGAGCCTGTCTGCGGCCAGTTGCAGAACGGCTTCAAGATCTGCTCCGCCCCGCCGCCAAGTTCGGGCGGCATTGCGCAGAACCTGATCATGGGACTTTATGATTACCTGAAACCCCCGGCGGACCAGAACATCGACGACAGCTTGAAACTCAAAGCCTTCGTCGACGCACAGCGCCTCGCCTATGCCGACCGTGATCATTACGTCGCCGACGCTGATCATGTTCCGGTGCCCACCACTGAGCTGATCGACCCGGCCTACATAAAGGCGCGCGCGCGCGAAGCGTTTGCGCCGGATGCGAAATCCTTCCCCGGCGATCCCGGCATCGTGCTCGGCAAGGGGCCCCTGCGCCCGATGTGGGGCGAGGACACCACCACGCCCGGCGCCGGCACGACGCATATCTCGATCATCGACCTTGAAGGCAACGCCGTCGCGATGACGGCCACGATCGAAGCCGCGTTCGGCTCGTCCCGCATGGCGGGGGGGTTCCTGCTCAACAACGAACTCACCGATTTCGCGCTGACGCCCACGAAGGGCGGCAAGCCGGTCGCCAATGCGCCGGCGCCCGGCAAGCGCCCGCGCTCCTCGATGTCGCCGACGCTCGTGTTCGACAAGGGCGGCGACCTCTTCATGGTCACCGGTTCGCCCGGCGGCAACTCGATCGTCGCCTACGTCGCCAAGACCCTGGTTGGCGTGCTCGAATGGAACAAGACGGCGCAAGAAGCCGCCGCCCTTCCGAATATCATTGCGCGCGGCGATACCGTCGCTGTGGAAGTTGATGTCGCAGGCGGTCCGGAAGCCGCCGGGGCGTTGCGCGAGATGGGGTATACGGTCGAGGAACGCACCGGCGAGAATTCCGGCCTGCATCTCATCGTCGTGCGCGACAATGGCCTCGAAGGCGGCGCCGACCCGCGCCGCGAAGGCGTCGCCCTGCCGATCCGCTGACACGCTGCGGAGGCTGCCATGGCCAAGCTGTATTTTTCCTATGCGGCGATGAATGCCGGCAAGTCGACGATCCTCCTTCAGGCGGCATACAACTACCGTGAGCGCGGCATGGAGGTTCTGCTGCTCACCTCCGCGCTCTACCGGAACGCGGCAGACGGACATATCACCTCGCGTATCGGGATCTCGGCGGAAGCGACCCTCTATGGTCAGGATACGGATCTTTTCGCCCTGATCCAGGATCGCACGGGCCAGGGCCGCCTTGACGCGATCTTCGTGGACGAGGCCCAGTTCCTTACCAAGCAACAGGTCTGGCAACTCGCCCGGGCCGCAGACCATCTCGGCATGCCGGTGCTCGCTTACGGTCTGCGCACGGATTTCCGGGGCGAGCTGTTCGAAGGCTCCGCTGCCTTGCTCGCGATCGCGGACTCACTGCGCGAAGTACGCACGATCTGCGAGTGCGGGCGCAAGGCGACAATGGTCATCCGCCAGGGGCCGGACGGCAAGGCGCTGACCGAGGGCGACCAGATCTCGATCGAGAAAACGACCTATGTCTCCCTCTGCCGCCGCCATTGGGAAGACCGCATGGGCCGTTTCCCGAGCGGCTGAGCCAACTCCCGGAATGGCACATATTTCGCAACAAAGCGCTCAAGCGTGCACAATCTGGCCACCGGGTCCGGCGACTCTGTGAGCCCGAAGGCCGCTCAGGAGGCTGTCCATGAAACCCGAACCCGTCCGCACCGACATGCCGGTTGTCGCGATCATTGCGCTGCTCGGTCTCATCGTTACCCTGCTCGGCGCGCTGATTGCCCCGCCTGCCCGCGCACAGACCGATCCCGGCTTTGTCAACTATCCGGGCTTCCTGGAACTCGGCGCCGAGATCGCGGCTTACCGCGAGACCCGCCTCATCGACATCGATACGCTCAATGCCATGAAGGCCTATCCGGACACGATAATCATCGACGCCCGCAGCGCCGGCAGCTATGCTCTCGGCCACATCGAAGGCGCGGTTAACCTCAATTTCTCGGACTTCTCCGCCGGGATGCTATCGGAAGTCATCGGCTCGAAGAGCCGCCGCATCCTGATCTATTGCAACAATAACTTCAGCGACAACATCGCCCCGGTCGTGCTGAAATCGGCGCCGCTGGCCCTCAACGTACCGACCTTCATCAACCTCTACGGCTTTGGCTACGAGAACATCCACGAACTCTCCGGCGCCTACAGTATCGAGGACACCGAGATCGACTGGGTCACCCGCCCGACCTATCAGGAAAACTAAAGCCATCATCTGACGCATTGCTTTTGGGCGGTGCCTCGCTCAATTGAAGCCGGGATACCCCAAGGAGGGCTGACGATGAGCGCCGAAGCGCCCGCCGGCCAGATGGCCGCAACGAAAGCAAACCCCAATGGGCCGACCGAGGAAACCGTCCTCGCCGTCGAGCACTATACGGATCGCCTGTTCCGCTTCCGCCTGACCCGGCCGCAGAGCTTCCGGTTCCGCTCCGGCGAATTCGTGATGATCGGATTGCCGAAGGATGATGGGAAACCCTTGCTGCGCGCCTATTCCGTCGCCTCTCCTTCCTGGGATGAGGAGCTCGAGTTCTACTCGATCAAGGTGCCGGACGGCCCGCTCACCTCGCGCCTCGAGAAAATCCAGCCCGGCGACAAGGTCCTGCTCGGGCGCAAGCCCACCGGCACTCTGGTGCTGGACGCCCTCACCCCCGGCAAACGCCTTTACATGTTCTCAACTGGCACCGGCTTTGCCCCCTTCGCCAGCCTTGTGCGCGACCCGGACACCTATGAGCGCTATGAACAGGTGATCGTCACGCATACCTGCCGGGATGTCGCCGAGCTGACCTATTCCCGCAACCTGATCGAGAGCCTGAAAGATGACCCGCTGGTCGGCGAACTCGTTGGCGGCAAGCTCGCCTTCTACACGACCACGACGCGCGAGGCCTGCCCCAGCATGGGCCGCATCACGACGCTGATCGAGACCGGCAAGCTGTTCGCCGATCTCGGTGTCCCGCCGCTTGATCCGTCTACGGACCGGGCCATGATGTGCGGTTCGAACGAGATGATCCAGGACGTCAAGGCGCTGATGCTGAAGGCCGGCCTCAAGGAAGGCTCGAACGCCTCTCCCGCCGAGTTTGTGATCGAGAAGGCCTTCGCAGGCTAAGGCGCCGCCGTCAGGAACGGCCCGGCGTTCAGCTCGATTTGGCAGATTACGCCGCCTGCGCCGTTTGGACAACAGTCCGCGGCGAACAGATCTTTTTTGACTTTCGCCGTCGCGCGGAACGTCCGCCCGTCCGGTCGCCGACGCTCACCGCCTCGTCACCGAGAACCGCCAGCGCCTCGTAGAAGCTTTGCGCAGGTGCGCAGGAGCAGATGAAGCGGATGAGCTTGGTGTTCCCGTCCGAGAGATGGGCAACCTTCGCGCTGCTGATCGCATGGGTCATACAGTCTGTATAAAGAACAGTTCCGGCCGGCGCCGGGCTGGTCGCAGGCTCGGAGAAGTCCGGCGCCGGGATGATGGGCGGCGGGTCCGGCGCACTTGCGCAAGCCGGAACCGCCAGCGCGGCCATCAAGCCCGCGAAACCCTGTCCCGCCTCCATGGCCCGCTCCCATCCTGACCGAAGATCGAGCCTGGCGCGCCCCGCGCCTCACGCAAGCTCACACGCGCCGGTGCGGATCGGAATGGTCCCATTCGGCCAGCAGCATGCGCAGCGCCGAGATGAAGGCAACCGGCTGGTCCAGCATCACATGGTGGCGTGCATGCGGGATCGACACGAACGGCACCTGGTGTCCCAGGAGGCTGCGCATGTAATCGCGCACCTCGTCCGGCATCAGCGCGCTCTCCTCGCCCCGGATGATCGCCACCCTGCACCTGGCGGCTTTCAGCAACTCGCCGCCATCCCGGCCCGGCTCGAACCGGGTCCAGATCGTCGGATCGAATTTCCAGGTCCATCCGCCCTCGGCGCGCTTCAGGCTCCAGCGCGCGATATAGTCCATGGCATAATGGTTGTCGCAAAGCTGAGGCGGGGCCAGCCGGAACCGCGACAGGGCGGCGGCAAGATCGGCATACACCTTGTGCGGACGCCCGGCGCGCGACGGGCCCTGGTTCGGGCGCTCCGGCGGGTTCACTGGACTGTCGACAATCACCATGCCTTCAAACCGGTCGCCATGCTCGGCCCCGGTGACCAGCGTGACGAAGCCGCCGAACGAGTGCGCCACGATCACCGGTTTGCGCGGTCCGTCAAACAGTCCGGCATCCTCCGCCACCGCCACCTGCTCGGCCGAAAAAGTCGCCATGTCATACGTGCTGCGCCAGGCGCTCTCGCCCATGCCGGAGAAGGTCAGCGCCGCTACATTGTAATGCTGGATAAAATACGGCGCGATGAAATCCCACCAGTGCGCGTGCGCGCCGTTGCCATGCACGAACAGGAGCCCGGGCGCGCCGCGCTTGCCCCAGCGCTGGTAGGAAACCTCGGCCCCCTGCACGTCGATCCGGTGGGTCTCATAGGGCGTCGCCACGGCTGCCGGGAACCAGCCCGGCGCCGCCGGCTGTGCCCCGCCATACTCCGCCAGCGGGCCACCCTCGGAGGGTATCTCCGGCGGCTGGTCGCGGACAATCGGATCAGTTTCGCGGCTCATGTAGCCTCCCCCGTTCAGGCTGGCAGTGTGCGCCTGACCCGGCGCCGCGATCAACCCCGTCCGCAACGTCAGGCGGCCAGATCGTCCGGAATTGGCAAGGCCGGACGTTCCCGCCCGGCCTTCCGAATTTCGATCCGCACAGGGATTACTTGTACTTCACCGCGCAGCCATAAGCCTTCGTCACCGGCGTGGAGACCGGATTGCCCGCCTTCAGGTCGGCGAGGGCGGCGGTCACATAATTGGTCGCCCCTTCAATATCCTCGGCCTTGGCCGAAGCCTTGGAGTCGATCGCGCCGTCATAGACCAGCTGGCCATCCGGCGTGATGATGAAGATGTGCGGCGTTGTCTTGGCGCCGTACAGCTTGCCGAGGGCGCCGGCCTCGTCGAGCAATACATGCGCCGGGGCTGCGCCCCGCGACGCGGTCAGCTCATTGGCGCGGGCAGCATCCGCATGACCCTGCTCACCTGCTGCCGATGAGATCACCGAGATCCAGACGATACCCTCAGCGGCGGCATTCTTCTGCAAGGTCTGCATGTTGGCGGGCGGCATGGCGTAGTGTTTCTTCACGAACGGACACCCGTCATTTGTCCATTCCAGGACCACGGTCTTGCCCGCAAAGTCCGCCAGCGTGATTGTTGCCCCGGAAGACGTTACGCCGGTAAAGGCGGGCGCAAGCTTGTCCGGAGCCGGCGCAGCCTGCGCGGTCGAGGCGATCAGCGCGCCTGCGGTCAGGGCTACGGCGGCGGCCATGCCGGCCGCAAGCGTCAAGTGGCGGCGGGTGATCTGCATCTCAAGCTCCTTCAAACGGCTTTGATTGCGAAACTATTCGCCTAACCGCCTTCGACAAGTCCAATGACAAGTTCTTGAGTAAGCAGTTCGGGCAGGATCTGCGGCTCGCGCCCGCCCGCGGGATACCAGAGATACATCGGCACACCGGCACGCCCGCGCCGTTTCAGCTCTTCGGCAATCGCAGGATCCTTCTGCGTGAAATCTGCGACCAGAAATGCGACATCGGCGTCCTCAAAGGCCGTCATCACGCGCTTCGTTGAAAGTGTCGTCAGCTTGTTGACCTGGCAACTCGCGCACCAGCTCGCGGTGAAATCCACGAACACCGGGCGCCCCTCCGCCAGCAGCGCGTCCACCTGCGCAGGGCTCCACGCCGCCTCGGCATAGGCCGGCATGGCTGGCTCACCGCCTGCGCGCCCCGCCGGGACATTCGCCTGCACCGCCGGCAGCGCGAAGGCCGCCACCAGCGCAACAATCGCGACGCCCCGCCGGACGAGCCCGGCATCACGCCCGATCCAGACCGCGAATCCGAGCGCAGTTGCCCCGGCCAGTGTCCAGCCCACCGCGCCCGCCCCGGCAAGGTCAGCCAGCACCGAAAGCAGCCAGGCTGCAGTCAGGAACATCGGGAAGGCAAAGGCCTGTTTCAGGGTTTCCATCCACTTGCCCGGTTTCGGAAGCAGACGGTGCAGGCCGGGCACGAAGCTCAGGACAAGGAAGGGCAACGCCATGCCAAAGCCGATCGCCAGGAAAACGGCGACCACGGCCGGCGCTGGCTGGCTCATCACGGCGCCGAGTGCGGCGCCGAGGAACGGGCCAACACACGGCGCGCCTACAACTGCGGCCAGTACGCCGGTAAAGAACGCCCCTGCTGCGCCGCCTTGGCCAGCAAGAGTGGCCCCGGTATTGGTGATCGAACGCCCGAGTTCAAGGAACCCCATCAGCCAGAGGCCAACGGCAAACATGATCAGCACAAGGACAGCGACCGTCGGCGCATGCTGGAGCTGAAACCCGAGTGTCGCGAACCCGGTCGCCTCGCGCACCGCCAGGATGATCAGCGCCAGTGCGGCAAACGACACCAGCACGCCGGCAGTGTACCAGAGACCGTGCGCGCGCAATTCGCCTGCATGCCCGCTCGCGGCCGCCGAGACCATGCCGAGGGCTTTCATCGACAAAACCGGCAGGACGCAGGGCATCAGGTTGAGGATCAGCCCGCCGATGAGCGCCAAGCCTGCCAGGCTGAGCAGCCCCTGCCAGCCGAGGCCGGCTTCCTTGCTCAAGCCCATCGGTACAAAGGCATTGTCTGTCGTGCCGGCAAATGCATCGCCGCGTTCGGCGCGGATCACGTAGCCCGCCGGCTCAGCGCCCGGCGCATCAACCCGGATGATGCCTTCAAGCGCCGCACCCACCTGCCCGGCGCGGTCCGGCGTCAATCCAAGGCTCGCTCCGCCCGGGCCAACCCGCTGGGGCTGCTCCGCCGGATGACTGATCTCGTGTTCATAGGGAAAGAAGCGGATCGTTGCACCTTCCGGAAAGCCGCCCGCCAGCGAGAGGCTCAGCGTCCAAGGCATGGCGCTATCGCTGAGGCGCGTCTCACCTGGGAAGGGCGCCGGCACTTTCGCGATCCAGGCGCCGATCAGATCACCAGAAGGCACGTTCTCGACCGGATCGCCCAAGGCCAGCACCAGCGAAACATCCGCGGTTTCAGGAATGCAGACGGATTCGCAGATCAGGTAATCGGCGATCGCATCGATGCGCACCTCGCCCGCCGCATCTGCCGGCACCGTCAATGGCAGCGCAAAAACGGCCTCGTCGTCATAGCCATAATCCATGATCTCGCCGGCGACGATCGGCAGCAGCTTGGGCAGCGGCCACAGCATCTTGCCCAGCGCGTCTTCGGGTATGCTGGCAGTCTCCCTAAGCAGCAGCTGGGGAGGCAGGCCTGCATCCCCGGCATTGCGCCAGTAGATATGCCAGCCCGGGTCCATGGTCAGCTTGAGCGCTATGAACACGGTTTCGCCGGGCGCAACGCTGAACCGCTCGGAAATCAACTCGGCCTTGGCGCGCCGCGTGTCGGCGCTCACCTGTGCCGCAGCCACGGGGGCCAGGACGAAAAAGCCGGCCAGGGCAAGCATCAGGGCGCGGTAGACGCGGATCATCACTCAGCTTTCCTGCCAACAAACCGTCGCCCTTCATATGCGACGGACGTGCCAGAGGGGAAACCCCTGTTCGCCTTATCGTAATGCCGCACCTTGGGCGCAAAACAAAACGGCCCTCCACGAGGGAGGGCCGGCCTGTATCGATCAAGGGCCTTTATCCTGATTGAGCCGCTCAGGCGGCGGCCTGGTCCGGAGGGGGCGTGCGGACGGCGCGCTGGATGACTTTCGACCAGTTGAGCAGTGACACAAGATGGGCGTAGCAAGCGCCGAGGGCGCCATTGTTGCGCAGTTCGAGGTACTTCTCCGGCGGCAGCGCATTCAGGCGCTCCTCTGAGATCGCCCAATAGTCAGCCACTTTCTGCTGCGGGCCGGTTTCAAGGCCTTGTGCATCACGTGGCTGGAACGCGACGGTTTTCTGCTCGAACAGGCCCATGGCGCTGATCATGCTGACGAAATCGAGCGTCGCGCGGCGCTGGCGCTCGAATTCCTTGCAGAACTCGACCGCGTCCTGCGTAAACTTGCTCGGCTGGCCATTCTCGAAGAAGGGCACGTCCGGCTGGTTCGAGACCATCGGGGCCGCGCGGTCGACGCACAGCAGAAGGCGGTCGGAGCCCTCGTCTGCCGCAAACACGAACGGATACCGGCGCACGAAAGCCGGGATGTAATAGTCTTCGAAGACAAAGCCGTTATTGTCGACAAACAGGTTCTGACCCTGGCGAACACCCATCACCGCGACCGGCGTGCGCTCGTCGCCCACAAAGATTATCGGATAGGAGGCAGCGGCAACTCCAAACTCGGTGACCGTGACAGGAACGGCGTGGGCTTCGCGCAGGAACGCGAACGGCTGCGCCACCTGTTTCACACCGAGCCCGCCATGGTTCTCGGCAGACAGCGGCTGCGGTTGCTTGTAGAACAGGACTTGTCCAGTGATCGGCGGTACTCCGCCAGCAATGGTTGGCATGGTCACGGTGGCAGAACTCCTTAGATTTGGCCGGAGCGATACCGGAAATATAGACTGGCCACAACTCCCGAACCGGGCTCAATTACAGTGCTTTTGCCGTGAAAAATCCGTCATGAACCAACCGCTTCGACAAGGCCTCACTTTCCTGACAGCCAGCGTCGGCGCATTCCTCGCGTTCGGCGTGCTCGCGGCGTGCTCCGGCGGCGCCGATCCGGAAGGTACGCCCCGTCGCATTGCCCGCGAGATCGAGCAGACGCTGAAGACCGTGGCGCAGAACGAACTCGTCCGCGATCCGGAACTCGCCACCGAGCTGGGTCTTTCGCCTGAAGCTACCGGCTATCCGTTCGGCCGGTTCCTGACCGACCGGTCTCAGGCTGCCTTCGAGCGCGCCCGTCTTGAACGTCTTGAAACGCTCGACGTCCTGGTGCGCACTGCGCGCCCTGCCCCCGGCAGCGCGCTCGCCCGGCACCTCGACACGGTCATCGCAGCGCATGAAGCTGCCGAAGCGGTCCTCGTCTCCGGCCACGGGACCGGTGACCTTTCGGCGTTCTATCCCTACGTCGCCGACCATATGCGGGGCGCCTACCTGGATATCCCGGACCTCCTCGTGCGCCGCCAGCCGGTCGAAACACCGGCCGATGTCGCTGCCTTTCTCGCCAGAGTCTCGCAGCTTGCCGGGGCCATTGATGATGACCGGCGGCGCCTTGAAGCGGATGCCCGCGCCGGTGTCGTGCCACCTGCCGCGGTTCTCGCCCGCATGCAGGGCCTCGCTGCAGCTGGCGCAATCGACCTGCCGGAAACCTCCTTCCTGATCCAGACCTTCGACAATCTCCAGAACGGTGTGGAAGGCCTGACCGCCGAGGCACGCGCTGCCAATTCCTTGCGGTTGCGCACGCTTTTCGCAGACGCCGTGCTTCCGGCTTATATGCGGTTTGGAGAGGCAGTCGCGCAACTCTCGGACAACGCCCCCGCCGAGCCGGGCGTCTGGCAGATCGACGGCGGCGATGCTTACTACCGGGCGGTTCTCAGCGCCTATACGGGCACGCGCGACACGCCGGGCGACCTGCACGCCCGCGGTCTCGCCGAGGTCACGCAACTGACCGGCGAGCTGGACGCCGCCCTCGCCGCCGCAGGCCTGCCGGATGGCACAGTCGCCGAGCGCCTCACTTTGCTTGGCCAGCAGCCCGGCCAACTCTACGAGGATACGGATCTCGGCCGCGCCGCCCTCATCGAACGCCTCGCTCAACTGACAACGCGCGCACGCGGGGTCGTTGAAAACCAGATCGGCCCCATGCCCGAGGGCAGGGTCACCGTCAGCATGGTGCCGCTTGCCTTTGCTGCAGCCGTGCCCTCCGCCACCTACACGCCCCGCACAGTGGATGGCCGCGATCCCGCCCGGCTCGAGATCAATCTCCCGCGTATCGCAGACTGGCCGGATTTCAGCCTGCCGACGCTCGTGTTTCACGAGACGGTTCCCGGTCACCATCTTGAAAGCGCCCAGGCTTCAGAGCAGGCTGGATTGCCGCTCGCGCGCCAACTGATCTGGAACGCCGGCTATGGTGAGGGCTGGGCGTCCTACGCCGAAACGCTGGCTGATGAAGGTGGTCTCTATACGGACGATCAGCTTGGCCGCATCGGCTATCTCCAGGCAATGCTGCTGCGCGCGGCGCGCCTCGTCGCAGACACCGGCATCCATCACCAGAAATGGACGCGCGACCGCGCCATCGATTACATCATCGTCTCGACCGGCCTGGGCGTCGAGGCCGCCGCAGACGAAGTGGATCGCTATTCCGTATGGCCAGGCCAGGCGGCGAGCTACTGGATCGGGCGCCAGCGCATCCTCGACCTGCGCGAGCGCGCGCAGCGCGTGCTTGGTCCGAAGTTCGAGCCCAAAGCCTTTCACGCCGCCATCCTTGGCGGCGGGCCCCGCCCGCTCGACATGGTCGAGGCTGACGTGACCCGCTGGTATACCGAAGCTGCGCGTTAGCGACTGATTTCAGGCGGCAAGGCGAATGATCTCACCTGACCGGACGACCGGCTGGAATCCCGCTTCAAGGTCGGCCACGATCTGCCTGCGCATCCCCGCTTCAAACTCGAGGGCGACGAACACGGCGCTGGCGCCATAACGTTCCGCTTCAGCCAGCGCCCAGATCGGCTGGATGTCGTGCGGCTTGCCGGAGAGTTCGATCACCCGGAAAATTCGCCAGCCGCACGCCTCGGGAATTGCGAAAATGACCACACCCGGAGCGCGCGCCCATGGTGCGTCCGCGGCTGCCCGCTGGAATGACCACGCCCTGCCCGATTGACCGCGAAAGCTGACTGCGCTACTCATGTTCTTGCTCCGTTCCTTGCAGGATGTTCCTACAATGTTCTTTATTGGTTCGCAAGAAGTTTTTGGTAAACAATGGGTTAATGGAGGCTTTCTATCCGTTAACGAACGATCGTGAACTTGCGGCTCTCGAAGACGCGCAGGACCTGCTTCAATTCGCGGCCGCGCCGCAAGACCTGCCCACCAAGTCCGTACACGGCATATTGGCCCTGCCGGTTTGCAAGTACCGGCTCTTTCTCGATTCGCCAAGTCGGGCTTTCGGCGTGGCGGCGGAAGATTGCAAAGGTCGCAACATCCTTGCCGTAGCCGATCGAGTAATCCCGAGCCTCCCCGGCAATGACGAGGCGGCCATACACATCAAGGATAGGCTTCAGTTCGCTCTTCTGGAAGGCGGCCACCGGGTCCGGGGAAGGCTTGCGCGAAAGATATTCCGTCATTGGTGACACTCCCGCATAGCTTCGGGTCGGCGTCCAGCCCCAATGTGCGCCCTTCCGGAAAGTGGGCGACAGTTTTCGGAAAGGACCGCAACCCACCCGGACTCCAGCTAACTGCGAATTAATCCGTATATCCCGAAATCTCCGCATTTTGGACTTGCCGCGAACACAGCACACCGCCATCTTTGAGTTGTCGGGCGGAGGCATTTAGCAGGTGCTCCAGACCCATCAGCCCCCCCAGCCCCCTGGGGCGCTTGATCAGCTTCTGCCCGACACTTTCCCTCGACCTGAAAAGATCAGTGGCCACCTCAGCGTTTGCCGAAGCGGTCCAGTACAGGCTTTACGATCCGCCCTGCTCGCTGGCCGAAGCGTGACGCATTGGCGAGACGGCGAGAGATAAACCCGCCCAGATCTTCTGGCGCGGGATGATCCGCCCAATAGAGCACGATCGCCGGGATAACCGCCGCCAGCAGGCCGCGCTTCGAATAGCGGTTATAATCCTCCGAGGCGTCCCCCGCCGAAGTCCAGATCATGTCCGCCACTTTCCAGGTCCGCTGCAGCGCAGGCCCCGCGCTCCAGGGCAGGAAGCCCCGGCTCGCCGCCCGGCGCACCGCTTCCCGGTTCGGCTCCAGCGCTGCCAGCCAGGCCAGCACCCCATGTTTCACCTTGTCCGGTACCCGCATCGCAGTCATGTCGACGCCCGCCAGAGCGTCGCGGGCATCCGCTTCGGCGGCGTCAAAGAAGGCATCGATCAGGTTCACGACGCCCTCCGGCGCAGCCAGCGCCCGTTCACCTTCGGTAAGCCCGGCGCGCCCGGCTGCGGCGCTCGCCGCTTCCTTGCTCCAGCCCTCGAAGGCGACCTCCGCCAGCAGTTCGGCCAGCCAGCGGCGGCGCAGGATTTCAGAGGGTGGCAGGGTCATTGTAAATTCCGCACAGGCTAGGGCTTGGCGAGTCCGCTTTCCCCGTGATATAGGCCGCACTTTCCGGGCTGTCAGGCCCTATATGCCGCATTTCCGGGCTGCGCGCCCGAACCGAACCCGATGGAGAAGTCCTATAGTACAGATCGTCGTCCGCGATAATAACGTTGAGCAAGCCCTGCGCGCGCTGAAGAAGAAGATGCAGCGCGAAGGCCTGTTCCGGGAAATGAAAGCGCGTCAGGCGTTTGAAAAGCCGTCCGAGAAGAAAGCCCGCCAGCGCGCCGAAGCCGTGCGCCGGGCCCGCAAACTCGCCCGCAAACGCGCCCAGCGCGAAGGCATCGTGTAAGACAGGTCTCTGACCCGCATTACAGGAAAGCCCCGCCAGTCCTGCTGGCGGGGTTTTTCGTTGTTTCAGGCCCTAGCTAAGCCGCCTTCGGCTTCATCCCCATCGCGCCCTTGATCATACCCATCAGGTCACCGATGCCCGCGCCGTGCACGGCGCCCGCGCGGTAGACCTTCGTGGCGCCCCATACGATCAGCGCCGTGGTAACTGCCATCAGGCCCATCTGAGCGAGGATTTCCCAGAGCGGCGGATCGGACGGCATCCGCAGGATCAGCAGGAACGGCGTGAACAGCGGCACCCAGCTCGCATAGTCGATCACAGGTGAGCCTGGATCGTTGAAGGCGATGAAGATAGCGAACATCGGCAGCATCAGCAGGATCATCATCGGGCTGAGCAGCGTCTGCGCCTCCTGGATCGTGTCGCACAGCGAGCCGAGCGCCATGAAGATGGCGCCGTAGAGCACATAGCCGAGCATGAAGCTGATCAGCGCCGGGATGATCAGAACGGGGTCCGTCGCCGCCGCGAGGAAGGGCTGGATCATCTCTACCAGCGCTGGAGACTGGCTCGCCGCAACCACCGATCCGGCGCCTGCAAATAGGGTCCAGGAGAGCATCATCGTCGACGTTACCGCGAATACCGCCAGTAGCTTGCCTGCCAGCAGCTCGGGAAGCTTCACGGATGTCAGCAACGTGTCGAAGATCTTGTTGGAACGCTCCTCGATCGTACCCATCAGCAGGTACTGGATGATCGAGAACACCATCAGCCAGAGAAAATAGGCGAGTGCCCCGGCCACAATCGCAGGGGCGCGGTCGGCAGTTGTCACTTCCGCGCCCTGTCCGGCCGTGTCGCGGGGCCGGAACTCGGCGACTTTCACCGAGGCTTTGTCAGCCTTCTTCAGAAAATCCGGATTAAGCCCGGCCGCCGCCATCGCATCCCGCCGGCTGAGATCACGCATCGCCGTTTCCGCCGAAAAGCGCAGGCCGCCGACGTTCACGTCCGAACTCCAGTATTCCAGCGTCCGGCCGTCCGGCGACAGGATCAGCGCCGCAAACAACGGCTTCTCGCCGCCCGGCCCCGCCACTTTCTTCTCGCCGGCGAGGTAGGGCGTCAGTTCATCTATCGTCGCCGCCGGCGCCGGCACCGCCACGAACTTGCGGCTCGCCGCCGCCGCGCTCGCGGCGTCCGTCTGAATACCCTCGCCCGATCCCGACAGCGATCCGAACTCTTCCAGCGCACGCTCTTCGCTGCGCCGGAACTCGGCATCGATGGCCTCGGAAATCACGCTGCCCGGCTCGATCACGGCATAGTAACGCACCGGCGAGGACGACGCCGCGAAAAAGCCGAACGCCCCCCCGATGACGATAAACAGCGGCACCGCCGCAAGGCTCAGCCAAAAACCCCAGGCCTTCACATAGCCGAGGAAATCGCGCCGAAAGATCAGGTAGATGTTGCGCATCAGGCGGCCTTCCCCACTTCGGCGGCCACCGGCACATCGAGCGTCGCGGCTTCTGCTTCGCCGACCAGCGAGACGAAGACGTCCCTCAGGCGCGCCTCCTCCGGCTGGAAGCCGACAATCGGCGCGCCCGTCTCCAGCGCCGCCCGCAGCACGTCCTGCGGGCCAAGCCCGCGCGGCAGGGCCACCCGCCAGGAATCGCCCGGCCCCATGTCCGCGGCCCGCTGCGCGTCGAAGCCTTTCGGCCCCAGCGCCGCTGCGAGATCAAAGCCATGCTCAACCGCCAGCCGCGCACCCCGGCCGAGCGTCGCATAGGCGGCGTCCAGCGTGCCGTCGAAAACTTTCCGCCCGCGCGCCAGCATCACGATGCCGTCGCAGAGCCGCTCGGCATGTTCCATCACGTGGGTGGAGAACAAGATCGTCGCGCCCCGCTTGTGCTCGGCGCGGATCAGGTCTTCCAGTGTCTGCTGGTTCATCGGGTCGAGGCCTGAGAACGGCTCATCGAGGATCAGGAAATCCGGCCGGTGCGCCAGCGTCGAGAGTATCTGTACCTTCTGCGCCATGCCCTTCGACAGCTTGGAAATCCGCGACGCCTTGAACGCGCCTAGCCCGGTCGTCTCCAGCAATTCGTTGGCCCGCGCCTTCGCGTCCGCCGCGCTCATCCCCTTGAGTCGCGCAAAATAGGTGATCGTATCGCGCGCCGTCATCTTCTTGTAGAGGCCGCGCTCCTCGGGAAGGAACCCCACGCGCCGCAGGTTCCTGATGTCCGGCGCTGCGCCGAACAGGGACACCGAGCCTTCATCCGGCTGCATCACGCCCAGCGCCATCCGCAGGCTGGTCGATTTTCCAGCGCCATTCGGCCCCAGAAAGCCGATGATCTGCCCTCTCGGAACGTCAAAGGAGAGGTTGCTGACCGCCGTGAAGCCGCCAAATCTCTTTGTCGCTCCTAACATGACGAGCGGGGCTTCGCCCATGGGCGGTCTCCTTCAACAGCTGGTACCCAGACTTTAGCGTAATTCGATAAAGTTCAAGGGGTATGCCGCTTGAAGGCTTAGAGCGGCGTTAAACGCAGCTCCCGGAAATCACATAACCGCGCCGAACAGCCAGATCATCGCCTGCACGATGAGGGCGAGGACGATCATCACGACAACGGTTGCCATCCAGCGCCCGCCGAGGTTCAGGAAAACGCCTGCAGCGAAGCCGGTGGTTGCCATAAGGCCTAGTGAGACAGCCCAGTTGAAGCCGATCGCAAGAGCGAGCGTGGCGTGGCCGACTATGAGAATGGTGATCAGGCCGCCCCAGGCGCTGCCCGTGATGAAGCCTTCCCAGGTGGCCTTCTGGTCCTGGATGTCCATCTCGCCGCGGTGGTATTCAGGGGTGGCCATGTCTGCCTCTTGTGTCACTTGAATTCATTGGGAGGGTTCTAGCCACGCCCGCCCGCACCATCAAGCGCGGCAAAGCGACCCTGACGCCGGCCCTGCTAGTTCACTGGATGGCGCGCCTTGCGTTTCGGCGGTTTCGGCGCAAACCGGGCGGGCAGCGGCAGGGCGGGCACGCCCTCTTCCCCGAGCGCCTCGCGCTCTTCCGGCGTCGTTTCGCCCCAGATCGGCCGATCACCGATCTCGCCATAATACATGGCGCGCGCTTCCTCGGCGAAATCGCCGCCGACATATTCGAAATTCTCCGCAACGTGCTGGCGGGCCTTCTCGGCAAACTCGGCCATCACCTTTTCCGGATCCGGCGTGGCCATCTCGCCTTTCGTAGTTTTCACGGCCGGCGCCATGATCTGCTTGGTCACAGCCCGGCTGTCGCAGTCCGGGCACGCGACCAGCTTGCGCCTTGCCTGAGCATCATAGGCGACAGACGACGCAAACCAGGCGTCGAATCCGTGATCACAAGCTGTGCAGGAAAGCGCGTAGCGGATCATTGCCGGTCGCCTCAGACGCCTGCCAGCAGCGGATCGAGCTTGCCCGCCCGGTCCATCGCCGTCATATCGTCGCAGCCGCCGATATGCCGGTCGCCGACGAAGATCTGCGGGAACGTCTTGCCGCCGCCGGACCGCTGGATCATTTCTTCCTTCAACGCAGCGTTCATGCCAGCATCGATTTCAGTGAAATCCGCCTTCTTGTCCTTCAGCAGCGCCACGGCGCGCGAACAATAGGGGCAGAACTGACGCGTGTAGATCGTGACCTTGGCCATCCGACATTCCTCTCGCAGCAGGCAGGAGCATGCTGCCCTAACGGATTTATTATATGGTTACGTCGGTTTCCCGAACAACGCGTGCCAGCACCAGAACGTCAACGTGCCGCGCCCCCGCCTGTTTCAGGGCGCGTGTGCAGGCCGAAAGCGTTGCTCCGGTGGTTAGCACATCGTCCACCAGCAGCGCCCGCCTGCCCTCGATGGCGGCCAGCCGGCTGGCCCTCACCTTGAACGCGCCAGCCACGTTCCGCCGCCGCGCGCGGCCCGCCAGACCGGCCTGGCTGGGGGTGCGCCGCGTGCGCACCAACCACGTCCACCAGCACCTTGCGGCCCGTCTCCGCCCCGATCGCCTGCGCCAGCCAGCCGGACTGGTTGAACCCCCGCACGATTAGCCGCGTATGCTGCAGCGGCACCGGCGCCAGCACGTCCGCCTCGTCGATCAGCACTCCCCCCGCCTGCCGCATCCAGCCGCACAGTGTCGCGAGCCCATCGCGCCGCCCGGCCCGCTTCAGGTCGAGCACAGGCCGCCGCGCGATCTTGTCTTGGACCCGTGCTGCCCGCGGCCGGTCCCAGCGGGGCGGCCGGGCGAGGCAGACGACGCACCAGGTCTCGTCGCCGGTCCGGAAATCCAGCGGCACGCCGCACCGGTCGCAGATGGGATCGGAAATGAAGTGCAGCCGGGCAACGTCTTCCGGCGGCAGAGGCCCATGTCCCAGACCCCTCTCTCCGCTGATCAGCGAACGCAGCGACCAGAAGAAATCCCCGGCCGAGCGAAAAAACGCCTTGGCCCCCGCCCGCCGCTTGGGCATATCCTGTGTCATGGCCCCCCCCGCACAAGCCCCGCCGCAGATCTTCGACCGGGCGCGTCTCGCCGCGCGCCGGAGCCGGATTGCCGGACCCTTTGCAGATTACAGCTTCCTGCGCCAGCGCGTCCTTGCGGATCTCGAAAGCCGTCTCGACGACACGCCGCGCAAGTTCGCGCGCGGCCTTGAACTGGGCGCAGCGGGCGGCGAGTTGTCCGCGCGCCTGCTTGCCAGCGGCAAGGCGCAGGCGATGGTTGCCGCCGATACCGCCCCCGATTTCTTGGCCGCCGCCGAAGCGCGCGGCCTCACCGCAGCCCTCGCCGACGAGGAAGCCCTGCCTTTCCCGGCCGCCAGTTTCGACCTGGTCGCCGCCCCGCTGACCCTGCACTGGGTCAACGACCTGCCGGGCGCCCTCGCCCAGATCAAACGCACGCTCCGGCCGGACGGGCTGTTTCTCGGCGCCCTGTTCGGGGCGGGCACGCTCGCAGAACTGCGCAGTGTACTGACGGAATCTGAAAGCGAGATCATGGGCGGTCTCGCGCCGCGCCTTTCGCCGCTCCCCGGCCTTCGCGACATGGCAGGCCTCCTGCAACGCGCCGGCTTCGCGCTCCCGGTCGCAGACCGCGACACGGTGACGGTGCGCTACGCTGACCCGCTGCGGCTTCTGGATGACCTGAAAGGCATGGGCGAACGCGCCGCGTTCACGCGCGGGACCGCCCAGCCCTTGCCGCGCCGCGTCCTGGCGCGCGCATTGGCGCTCTACCGCGAACGCTACGCCGAAACCGATGGCCGCGTGCCCGCCACCTTCGAGATCGTGCATATCCTCGGCTGGGCACCGGCGCCCGGACAGCCGCAGCCACTCAAGCCCGGAAGCGCAAGGGCCAGCCTCGCCGACGCGGTGCGCCGGGTTCGGAAGGATGAAGATTAGGATTGTCGTCCGCTTGCGGACGGATCAGGTGACGATCGCGTCTTCGATCAGCTGATAGGTATCGTCGTTTGCCGTGGCCACGGACGTCAGGCCCGACAGTAGGGCCACAACGATCAGTCCGGCGATCAGGCCATACTCCACCGCTGTTGCGCCGTGCTCATCAGCGAGAAGTTCCTGCAGGAGGTGGCGCATCGCGTTCATGTTCAATCCATCAAGGCCGGTGGGCGAGCCAGTCGAACAGCGGAAGGTCTGCCGGCGGCGCGGGGTAGTCTCGCAGCCTTGATGTCTCTACCCACGCTATGGCCTGGCCTTCGCGCGACTGGATCGACCCAGACCACTTCTTGCAGCCGTACAATGGCATGAGCAGGTGAAAAGCCGGGTAAGTAAAGCTCACAAAAGTCAGGGGTTCGAGTGAGCTTTCGTTAACCTCGATCGACAGCTCTTCCTCCAGCTCGCGCACCAGCGCCGCCTCGGGCGTCTCGCCCGGCTCCAGCTTTCCGCCCGGAAACTCCCACAGCCCCGCCAGCTGCTTTCCCTCCGGCCGCTGCGCCAACAGGATGCGCCCCGCTTCGTCAGACAGGGCCGCCGCCACGACCAGCAGCACAGGCTTTGTCATGTCCGGTAGGCGCCGTTGATGTCGACGTAGCCGTGCGTCAGGTCGCAGGTATACACCGTCGCCGTGCCCTGCCCCACACCGAGTTCAACACGGATCGTGAACTCGGGCTGCGCAAACACCGCACTCGCCGCGGCCTCGTCATAGTCCGGCGCCCGCGCGCCGTCCTTGGCCACCTGCACGCCGTCGAACCAGATCGCCAGCTTCTCGATGTCCGCCGGCTGGTAGGACTTGCCGACCGCCATCACGATCCGCCCCCAGTTCGCGTCCCCCGCCGCCATCGCCGTCTTGATCAGCGGCGAGTTGGCAATCGAGACCGCCACCGCCTTTGCGGAGGCATCCGACGCGGCGCTCTCTATACGGATGGTCGCAATCTTGCTCGCCCCCTCGCCGTCCTTGACCACCTGCATCGCCAGCTCATGGCAGACCGCGCGCAATGCTTCGGCGAATGCGGCAAAGCGCGGATCGCCTGCCGCGGTGATCGGCGCCATGCCGCTCGCCCCGGTCGCAAACACCATCAGCGTGTCGGACGTCGAGGTGTCCCCGTCCACGGTGATCGAGTTGAATGACAGGTCCGCCGCCTGGGTGAGGGCCTCCTGGAGCAGGTCAGGCGCGATCGCCGCATCGGTGAACACATAGGACAGCATGGTCGCCATGTTCGGTGCAATCATGCCGGAGCCTTTCGCGATCCCCGCAAAATGCACCGGCACACCGCTCAGGTGTGTGGTATGCCCGGCACCCTTCGGATACGTGTCCGTCGTCATGAACGCCCGCGCCGGCCGCTCCCAGTCCGGCGCCGTCAGCTGGACCGCCAGCTCATGCACGAACGCGCCGACATAGTTCGGGTCAGACAGCGGTTCGCCAATCACGCCGGTCGCCGCCAGGAAACATTCCTCGCGCCGCACACCCAGCGTCTCCGTCAGCGCCTTCAGCGTCGCGTCATTCTTGAGCACGCCCTTCGGCCCCGTGAACGCGTTCGAGTTGCCGGAGTTCGCCACCAGCGCCCGCGCCTTGCCGCCGCCCGTCTTCAGCGCCTCGCGGCACCAGCGTACGTCCGCCGACGCCGTCAGCGAGCGCGTGAACACGCCGCCGCAGGTCGTGCCCTCGTCGAAAACGAACAGGAACACGTCATCGCGCTCCACACCCCGCCGGGCATAGAATCCGCGACTTCCGGTGGCGGCCTGCAGGCCGCGCACCTCGGGCAGCTTCGGGAATGTTTCAGGCGCAAAAGGCGACGGGGTCAGTTTCACAGCTCATCATCTCCCGGTGGGCTCTGGGGTATCGGGCCGGCAGGCTCGGTTGACGGCACGTAGATCTCGCCGCCGCCCTGCTCGATGCTGGCCTCGGTTCGCAGGCGGCGCAAGATGCGGCTGACCTCGTTGAGCGTCAGGAAGGTCGCGATCTCCGGCCGCATCTCCTCGCGCGTCTTTGGCGGTTCGGTCCGGCGGTCCTTGACCTTCAGGATATGCCAGCCGGCAGACGTCTCGAAGGGCGGCGACACCTCCCCCTCAGGCGTGTTGGCGATCACGACCGGAAAGGGCTCGGCCAGATCGTTCGGCGCCAGGAACCCGAGGTCGCCATTCTCCATCCGTGTCCGTGTGTCCCTGGAATTGTTGAATACCAGGCTTTCAAAACTCTCGCCCTGCCCGATCCTCTGGAACAGCGCGTCGGCCTCGTCCTTCGTATCCACAAGGATATGCGCCACCGACACCTGGTCATTGGCCTGCTGCAGGCGCACCTGTTCGGCGTACATCTTGTCGATCGCTCTTTCGGTCACCTGCTGGGCAACCAGGCTCTCCACCAGCAGGTTGCCCAAGATGCGCTCGCGGGCCATCTCCAGCCGGCGATGGCCGGCCGGGTCGAGGTCCAGCTCCCGCCGGGCGGCCTCCTGCGCCATCAGTTTCTGGTCGATCAGTTGGTCCAGAATGATCCGATGTTCCTCGTCGCCGGCGCTGAATTCCTGCCCCGCGTTGATCAGCCCCCGGGCCACCGCCTCGAGCTCGACATCCCCCTCGAACACCGGCTCGCCGTTGACATAGGCTGCGACCGTTTGGTCGATCACCGGGATCTCGGCAGCCTTGGTCTCCATCTTTCCGCAGGCCGCAAGGAGCGTTGCCAGCGTCAAAACCGCCATATGCGCAGGAAGAATCAATGGCATGGCTCGCATGGGGGGCTCCCTCTCAGACTGAGAGCGCCTCATTGACACCCTTTGGCGGCGTTCTTAAGTCTGCCCCGCGTGCTGGTCGAGTGGTTTCAGCCAGACAAGGCGCGGTGGGATAGCGGCCTGAAATCCTGTAAGCTCCGGTTCAGGATGGCGCGCGTATATCCCTGTAAACTGGTTGGTGCTGCTTCATATGCTTACTGTTGCCCGCAAGATTTTCGGAACTGCAAACGACCGCAAACTGAAACCGCTCCGTGCCCGGGTTAACCGGATCAACTCACTTGAGCCCATCATGGAAGCGCTGTCTGACCAATCGTTGAAGGGCAAGACCCAGGAATTCCGCAAACGCCTCGCCGATGGCGCGACCCTCGACAGCCTCCTCGAAGAGGCTTTCGCGGTTGTCCGCGAAGCCGCCAAGCGTGCCAACAACATGCGCCATTTCGACGTCCAGCTTATGGGCGGGATGGTGCTCCACTACGGCGCCATCGCCGAGATGCGGACCGGCGAGGGCAAGACCCTCGTTGCCACGCTCGCCGCCTATCTCAACGCCCTCGAAGGCAAGGGCGTGCACGTCATCACGGTCAACGACTATCTTGCCAGGCGCGACGCTGAATGGATGGGCCGCATCTACGGCGCCCTCGGCATGTCCACAGGCACCATCGTCCACGGCGTGACGGACGAGGAGCGCAAGGCCGCCTATGCTTCCGACATCACCTATGGCACAAACAACGAGTTCGGCTTCGACTACCTGCGCGACAACATGAAATACTCGCTGGAGCAGATGGCCCAGCGCGGCCACCATTTCGCGATCGTCGACGAGGTCGACTCGATCCTGATCGACGAGGCCCGCACCCCGCTGATCATCTCCGGCCCGACCGATGACCGCTCCGACCTCTACGTCAAGATCGATAGCCTGATCCCGCGCCTCGAACCCAGCGATTTCGACCTCGATGAAAAGCAGCGGTCGGTCGTCTTCAGTGAAACCGGCACCGAGAAGATCGAAGGCTGGATGGTGGAGCTCGGCGTGCTCGAAGGCTCGCTTTGGGAGCCCAGCAACATCTCGCTTGTCCACCACTCAAACCAGGCGCTGCGCGCCCACAAGCTTTATTCACGCGACAAGGATTACATCGTCAAGGACGGCCAGGTGATGCTGATTGACGAGTTCAACGGCCGCATGATGGAAGGCCGCCGCCTGTCCGAGGGTCTGCATCAGGCCATCGAGGCAAAAGAGCGCGTCGACATTAAGCCCGAGAACGTCACCCTCGCCTCGATCACCTTCCAGAACTATTTCCGCCTCTACAAGAAGCTCGCCGGCATGACCGGCACGGCGCTGACCGAAGCCGACGAATTCGCCGACATCTACAAGCTTGCCGTGCTTGATCTGCCCACGAACAAACCGGTCCTGCGCCAGGATGATGACGACGTCGTCTATCGCACGGCCAAGGCGAAGTATTCCGAGATCGTCAAGGAAGTGAAAGAGGCCCACGCCAAGGCCCAGCCGATCCTCCTCGGCACGGCCTCGATCGAGAAATCCGAGCTCCTTTCAAACCTGCTGACGGCGCAGCGCATTCCCCACAAGGTGCTGAACGCGCGCTATCACGAGCAGGAAGCCTTCATCGTGGCCAATGCAGGGGTGCCGGGCGCCGTTACGGTGGCTACCAACATGGCCGGCCGCGGCACCGACATCCAGCTCGGCGGCAACCCCGACATGCGTCTCGCTTCAGAGCGCGCCGAAAAGGAAAAGGCCCTCGGCCGTGTCCTTTCGGACGGCGAGGCCTCTCTGCTGGCAGCGCAGATTCGCGCCGATATCGAGATCAAGAAGAAGGAGGCGCTTGACGCCGGCGGCCTCTATGTTCTGGGGACCGAGCGTCACGAATCCCGCCGGATCGACAACCAGCTGCGCGGGCGTACCGGACGCCAAGGCGATCCCGGCAAGTCGAAATTCTACATCTCGATCGAAGACGACCTGATGCGCATATTTGCGGCAGACCGCATGGACGCCGTGATGCGCCGCCTCGGCATCAAGGAAGATGAGGGCATCACCCATCCCTGGATGAACAAGGCGATGGAAACCTCCCAGAAGAAGATCGAGGAACGCAACTTCGAGATCCGCAAGAACGTTCTCAAGTATGACGATGTGATCAACGACCAGCGCAAGGCGATCTTCGAACAGAGGCTCGACTTTCTGCGCTCGGACGATGTCTCCGACACCATCCTCGACATGCGCGAAACCGTGATCGACACCCTTGTTGCCCGCACGATGCCGGAAAAGGCGTATGCGGAGCAATGGGACATAGAAGGCCTCGCCGAAAGCCTGCGTGGCGATCTGGCGGTTGACCTGCCGGTCAAGGATTGGGCTGGTGAAGAAGGCGTTGCCAACGAAGAGATTGCCGAACGAATCCGCGCTGCAGTGGCAAACCATTATGGAAATCTCGCCCAGGCCGTAGGCGACCAGCAGATGCGGCGCATCGAGAAACAGCTGCTCCTGCAGGTGCTTGACCTGCGCTGGCGCGACCATCTGCAGCTTATCGACCAGCTGCGCTCGGTTATCCATTTGCGATCCTATGGCCAGCGCGACCCGCTGAACGAGTTCAAGCGCGAAGCCTTCAACCTGTTTGACACGCTGCTCGGCGAACTACGCACCACCGTCACCCGCTCGCTGATGCACATCCGCGTGCAGGCTGCGCCGGAGCCTCAGAGCCGCCCGGTTCCGGTCGCCGCCATGCCGGCACCCCTGCAACCGCCCGTCGCCCATGAAATGAAGCTGGCCCCCGACACAGGCGTCAACGAGATGGCCCCGAACGAGGCCCCTGTGGAGCTTCCGCAAGCTGAGGACGACTGGTCCAATACGCCCCGCAACTCCGCCTGTCCTTGCGGCTCCGGCAAAAAATACAAGCACTGCCACGGCGCCATCGAAACGCAGAAGGCCTGAGGGGGCCCTTAACGGCGCGGGCGCAGTCTTCGCCGCCGGGCCGCTTGCCGAAGCAGGTCTTACCTCTTCGGAAAGGGGCCAGCCCGGCTGAGCGCTGATGACACGGAGTGCCCCAGCGCGCCCTCGAGCCAGATCGCCGTCTCGATCATCCGCTCAAGGTCGATCCCCGTGTGGAAGCCTGCCCGGTGGAGCATCCAGACGACATCCTCCGTCGCCACATTCCCCGTTGCGCCCGGCGCAAACGGGCAGCCGCCAATGCCGCCGCAACTCGCATCGATCACGTCCACGCCGGCCTCCACCGCCGCAAACACATTGGCCAGCCCCGCCCCGCGTGTATCGTGGAAATGCAGCCGCAGCGAAACATCCGGCGCCTCCATCCGCACACGCTCGATCCGGCGGCGCACGTCCCAGGGCGTTGCCGCTCCGATCGTGTCGCCCAGTGCCAGCTCGCTAATACCCGCCCGCTGAGCCTGCGCAGCGAGATTGCCGACTACGCCAATATCCACGTCCCCGTCATACGGGTCCCCGAACGCTACCGAGATCGTCGCCGACAGCGGCAGGCCCGCCTCGTGCGCCAGCGGCGCGCATTTCGCCAGCATGTCGGCGCTCTCCTGCGGGCTCATGCCCTGATTCCTGCGGCCGAACCCCTCGCCCGCCACCAGCACGAAATTGATCTCGTCCGCCTTGGCCTCGATCGCGCGGCGTACCCCCGTTTCGTTCAGCGCCAGCGCGATATGCCTGGTGCGCCCATGCCGCTGGAGCCCGCCGAACACGGCCGCCGATTCCGCCATCTTGGGCACAGCCTTCGGCGAGACGAAACTGCCGGACTCCATCCGCGTCACCCCCGCCGCCTCCAGCCGCGCAATGAACTCCAGTTTCTGAGCTACGCTCAGGTTAGCCGGATCATTCTGAAGCCCGTCGCGGGGACCGACTTCGACGATATGGATCCTCCGTCCCATGACTATGTACCCGTGAAAGCCGGCGCGCGCCGCTCGACGAAACTCGCCACGCCTTCCTTGAAATCATGCGTCGCGAAGCTGCGCTCCATCTCCGCGTCCGCCACCGCGAGGGACTCGCCATAGGACTGGAAATAGCTCTCGCGAATCTGCCGCTTCATGATCTCCACCGAACGCGGCGAGACCTGCGTCGCCAGATGCTGCGCCACCTTGCCGGCATGCGCCATCAGCTGATCGCCGGGCAGGGCCTTGTTGACGAGGCCGAGGCGCTCAGCCTCCGCGCCGTCAAACTTGCGCGCGGTGAACAAGAGGTCCAGCGCGTTCGCCTCGCCGACAAGGCGCGGCAATTGCCAGGCAATGCCATGTTCGGCGATCAGCCCGCGCTGGGCAAAGGCGGTCGTGAACTTCGCCTCGGCGGCCGCATAGCGCAGGTCGGCAAACAGCGTCAGGATCAGGCCAATACCCGCACACGGACCATTGATTGCTGCGATGATCGGCTTCGGGCAAGCGAACATGTGGCCGAACCGGCCGGGAAAGGTCTGCTCCAGCGGTGAAGGCGCGGGCCGCTTCAGGTCCGGACGGCTCGCCTGATAATTGTCCCCGCCGCTCGCCTGGATGGACTGCAGCCCGTTCATGTCGGCGCCCGCGCAGAAGCCGCGCCCGGCGCCGGTGATCACGATGCAGCGCACCGCATCGTCCGCCCCGCCGGCGCGAATCGCGGTCTCCACCTCGGTCTGCATCAGGCTTGTCCAGGCATTCAACCGCTCGGGCCTGTTCAGCGTGATCGTCAGCACGCCCTTGTCTAGGTCGGTGAGAATTTCGTTGTATCCGGCCATCCGCTTGCTCCCTTGATCGTCTATCCTCGGACTGTAGCCCCGATTGGCGCCGGATGTCAGCCCGCCCCCGCGTGCGCTTGACTCCGGCCCGCGCCGCCCCCTACGCCTCGGGTCATGACCGACTTTGCCCCTCCCCTCGCCGGCAGCGACCAGGACGAAACGCGTGAGCTGCGCCCGAAGTTCGACAGCGCCGGCCTCATCGCCGCTATCGCGCAGGATGCGATCACCGGCGAAGTCCTGATGCTGGCCTGGATGACCGAGGAGGCGCTCCGCCTCACGCTGGAGTCGAAGCGTGCCACCTATTGGTCGCGCTCGCGCGGTGGCCTTTGGGTGAAAGGCGAAACTTCCGGCCACACCCAGGAGGTCGTCGAGATCCGCGTCGATTGTGACCAGGACGCGGTGCTCCTGAAAGTCCGCCAGACCGGCGGCGCCTGTCATACGGGCCGGAAAAGTTGCTTCTACCGGATTGCCGGGGACTCGGGCCTCACGCTGGCGGGAGAGCCCGAAGCAGGCTAGGTTTCCCGCCACATTCAGGACTGCCAGAAACACGGAAGGAAACTGCCATGCGCCTCGCCCTCTTCCTCAGCGCCGCCGCCGGCGCGTTGCTGCTCGCCGCATGCGCGCCCGAAACGCCCGCCCCTGTTGAACCCGAAGCCTCTGCGCCGGCTGCGGAAGTCATGGCGGAAAGGCCGCTGCACGTTGCGGTCCTCGATTGCGGCACCATCGCGATCTCGAACCTCGACGCCTTCTCCTCAGCCGGAGACTACGCAGGTCAGGCCGACGAGTTCACCGACACGTGCTATCTCATCCACCACCCGAAGGGCATCCTGCTCTGGGATCTCGGCGTCCCCGGCATCCTGAAGGAAGCCGGGCCGGTGGTGCAGGACATTTTCACGGTATCCCTGAAGGCCACGATCACCGACCAGCTGACAGACCTCGGCCTTACCCCGGCTGATGTTACCTATGTCGCCATCTCACACAGCCATTTCGATCATATCGGTCAGGTCGACCAGGTGCAGGGCGCAACCTGGCTCGTGCATCAGGCGGAGCTTGACACGATGATCCCGCCGGACGGCTCTGCGCCGCAGACAACCGCTGACCAGATTGCGCTGTTCAGTGCGTTCAAGAACCTGAACCGTGAGGCTTTCACCGGCGAAAAGGACGTGTTCGGCGATGGCTCGGTCGTCATCTTCGAGACGCCCGGTCACACGCCGGGGCATACGTCTCTACAGCTGAAGATGCCGGAATCTGGACCAATACTTCTGACCGGCGACCTTTATCACCGCAGCGAAAGCCGGGCCTTGAACCGCGTGCCGCGTTTCAACTTCAATGAAGAGCAAACCATGGCGTCGATGGCGGCGTTCGAAGCGCGGGCCGCGGAACTCGGCGCCAGGGTCATCATCCAGCACGAACCCGCCGACATCGGCCCTCTGGGCGGCATGATCCGCTAGGGCGAGCCCGCTGCAGCCACGGGGCGCACGGCGATCTGGTTCGCACGCCGGACGGCCGCATCGCGGTCTTCTGGCGTCGGTCCGATCGCCCGGTATTCGCCCGCAACCCGGGCCGTGATACCGGCCTTTGCTAGCTCCGCCGCAATCGCCGAGGCCCGGCGATGACCGGCGATGGTCTCGTTGAACGCCTGCGCCGACGCAGCCGTCGGGAAGAAGGCAACTACTTCTGCCTGCGTCACGCCCCAGCGTGCCAGTACCCAAGCGAGATCCGCCACCAGCGCAATCTGTGCCTGGGTCAACACTTCGGCCTCCGCCATGAAGACAATTGCTGGAAGCTCCGTGCGCGGAGGATGGACTTCAATGGACCATCCCGGATAGTTCCGCGACATCCCCTCCTCCAGCCGCCGGAAGGCCGGCAGACTCACGCCTTCGGTCGGCGCGGCCGCAAAGATTGCGCTGCGGGCGGCCGGATCAATCTCGGCCGAGGCCAGCGCGTAGGGGAAGGCCGCACGGATCTCCCGCTCGCTCCGGCGCTCAACGGCCAGGGTTTCGAGCTGCGCAATCTGTGCCCGCATCGGCGCACCGAAGGAAGATTCGGCGACCGCCGCGAGGCGCGCGGATTCCGAGCCCATGTCATTGTCGATGATCACCTGGTCAATCACGACATTCACCGTGCGCCGGAAGCGTTCGGAGAGGTAGGCGGACAGGTTTGCTTCCGCACCAGGCAGCCGTTGCGGTGTCAGCACCGTCGCCCGCACCTTGATCCGGTCTGGCCCGGCGCGAGGGAAAGTAACGTCGAAATCGGTCACCCGCGCATCGGCGCCGGCGAAGGGCTCGATCAACGTATCGCGCGCCACATCGCGCACGCGTGCCTCATAGGCGATGTCGCGCAGCGACAGGCCGAGCGGAATGGAAAGTGCAAGGAACACGCTGATGATCAGCGCGTTCTGCCAGCGCGCATGCTGCGGGCTGTGCCGCTCACCGAAGCCATAGAAACGCGCAAGGATCGTCACCGACAAGGCGATCGCCAGCAGGTTGGTCATGAACAGGAAGAAAGCCCCGCCCGCGATCTCGAAATTGCCGGAGGCAATGCCGAAGCCCGTAACGGCCAGAGGCGGCATCAGCGCCGTCGCGATGGCCACGCCGACGATCGTTTCGCCCTTGCGGTGGATGACGGCATAGCCGCCTGCAAGGCCGGAAAAGATCGCGACCAGGAGGTCAAAAAAGTTGGGCCTCGCCCGCGCCAGGATTTCGGACGTAATCTCCGTGAGCGGAGAGAGGAAGACGATCAGGAACGCTGTGGCAAGCGCGACGGCCGTGCCGGCGGCCACCGAGATGACCGCCTGCCGCAGCGCCGCGAGGTCCAGGATGGCGAGGGAGAAGCCCATCAGCATGATCGGCCCCATCAGCGGAGAAATCAGCATCGCGCCGATGATGACGGCCGGCGATGACAGCAGCAGGCCGAGGATGGCGATGCCGCAGGACATCACCGTCATGAAGATGTAGCGCCCCGAGAGAAGCGCTTCGTCGTGGACGTAGCCGACGACGTCCCTGTGATGGATCTCGCGAATGCCGCGCCAGCGCGCGACCCGGAACCGGCGGCGCCAGGCGGGCTGCTTCTCGCGGCGAGGGGGATCGGCCGGGCTCATCCGCATTTCCCTCGAGTACAACTTGTAGCAGCCGGGCATTTGCCCGGACCGCGCCGGAAAGCCTGCCGCGTCCTAGTTGCCGCCTTCGATCAGGCGGCGGGCAATGACCATCGCTTGCACTTCGCCGGCGCCTTCAAAGATGTTGAGGATGCGGGCATCCTGCAGCACACGGCTGATCGGGTATTCAAGGGCAAAGCCGTTGCCGCCGTGGATCTGTACGGCATTGTCAGCGGCGGCCCAGGCGACGCGCGCGCCGAGGAGTTTTGCCATGCCGGCCTCGAGGTCGCAGCGCTTGCCATCATCCTTCTGGCGGGCGGAGAAGTACGTGAGTTGGCGCACGCCGATCAGTTCGGCAGCCATCATCACGAGCTTGTTCGACACGCGCGGGAAATTGAAGATCGACTGGCCGAACTGGTTGCGATCGAGCGCGTAGCGCAGGCCGAGCTCGAACGCATTCTGGGTGACGCCGACGGCGCGCGCGGCGGTCTGTATGCGGGCGCTCTCGAACGTCGCCATCAGGTGCTTGAAGCCCTGCCCTTCGACGCCGCCCAGCAGGCTCTCCGCCTTCACCTTGAACGCGTCAAAGCCGATCTCGTATTCCTTCATGCCGCGGTAGCCGAGCACTTCGATCTCGCCGCCGGTCATCCCGTCGGCCGGGAACGGATCGGCATCCGTGCCGCGCGGCTTTTCGGCAAGTAGCATCGAGAGGCCGGAGAAATTGTTCGTGGCCGGATCAGTGCGGGCAAGCAGCGTCATCAGGTCGGCGCGGACAGGATGCGTGATCCAGGTCTTGTTGCCGGTCACCAGGTATTCTGATCCGTCAGCAGACTTTACTGCGCGGGTGCGCAGGGAGCCAAGGTCAGAGCCGGTGTTGGGTTCCGTGAACACGGCCGTTGGCAGGATTTCACCGGACGCGATGGCCGGCAGCCACTTCGCCTTCTGCGCCTCGGTACCGCCGATCAGGATCAACTCCGCCGCGATCTCCGAACGGGTGCCGAGCGAGCCGGTGCCGATATAGCCGCGAGAGAGTTCCTCGGAGACGACACACATCGCCGTCTTGCCCATGCCGAGGCCGCCGAATTCCTCCGGGATCGTCAGGCCAAAGACGCCAAGCTCGGCCATCTCGTCGACGACATCCATCGGGATGTATTCGTTGCGCAGATGCCAGCCGTGCGCGACAGGCTTGATGCGGGTCGCCGAGAACTTGGCAAACTGCTCGCGTACCATCTCCATCGTCTCGTCGAGACCGGTGCGCTCCACCGTGTGGCGCGACAGGGCGTCCGGCAGGAAGGTTGCGGCAGCGGCCATCACCTCGGGCGTCTTGCCTTCGGCGATGAAACGCTCGATCGCGGGCGCCGACAGCAGCGCCACTTCGGCCGGCCCACAGCCCAGATCGGCAGGGCGAACCATCTCGCCCTGGTTCATCGGAATGCCGCCGCGCAACTGCGCGCAATATTCGCTGAACAGGATCTGGGAGAGCAGCGCTTCAATATCGCCGAACTGGCCCTCGGCTTCGAGGCGCGCGGCCCAGCCTGCAGTCTGGCGAAGGGTTTCGAGATAGGTGGCAACCCAGGCGAGGCCGTGCGCGCGGTGCTGGTGGCGCTCGAAGGCGGCGCGGTCAGGCTTGCCGTTTGGTAGCAACATGCCCAAGCGTGCAGCGCTGGAGGCGGCCTCCACATAGGTCTCCACGGCCGAAACTGCCTCGGCCATTGCCTGTGTCAGGCCTTTCATACGGGCCTCAGCCACATCGTCAAATCCGCTCAAGCCGTCCATGACCCGCTCCCTCAATCGTTTTGGCAAGTGTTCTAGTACTGGCGGTATTATAGGGGCGCCCCCGCAACTGGCGAGTCCGGATAGTGCGGCGCAACAACGCTGGGCCTGCAAGGCCGGGACAGCGCCGATCCTTAACGCTTTGCTTACACCCGTTAACCAGCTGGAGGTTGATTAGGATCTGTTAACTTTCTGATTATTAACAGAATGTTGGCCCGAGAAGCCCTAATTTCCTCAAATATTGCAGAGAATTTTTCAGGAGCCGCACGCCGGATGACCCCCTATTCACGATTCAGGCTGATCTCGAATACTGCCGCTGCCGCACTGCTGGCAGGCGGATTGTGCGCCGTCTGGCCACTACTGGCCGGGATAATCGCGGCCGCCACTGGCGGCCAGACCGCTGCCTACATTGCCTTTGTCGCTACCGCGGCCACGCTGTCGGTCGTCGCCTTCCTGACACTCTCCGAAGCGGTCTTCCCCGCCCTGTTCAAGATGTCGTTCCTGCGCCGGACGGTGCTGGGCCGGCACTAGGTCGAAGGCACCTGGCTGCAGGCCGAGCCTGGGTCCTCCGGCAGCGAGCGGCTAACCGTCTTGCACATCCGTCCGGCCGCAGCGGGCTACGAAATGTCCGGCTACAGCCTCAACCAGGAGAACGAAATAGAAAGCTACCGGATGGTCGAGTATACGAAACTCGACGGACCGGTGCTTTTCCATGCCTGTCGCAGCCTGATGCCGGACGGCGCGGGCAACCAGGCCCGCGGCACCAGCGTGCTGATGTTCGAACAAAGGCGCGGCGCGCCAAAGGCTTACTCCGGATACGGAGAACCGGTTGGCGAGCGCCGGTTCCAGATCGAAGGCATGAAGCTGACCAGATGGTCCGAGCGCCGGCGCATGCGCAAACTGGAATACCGCGCGGATGTGGTCGACGCGTACTGGAACCTTTTTTTCGGCGCGGCGGCAAGCCCGGCCCAGTACGCTCGTCATGAGCCGCCGGCCGTGCGCCGGCCCGGGATCGTCGAGGCGGCCAAGGCCACCTTTGTCGAACGCCGCAATCCGGAGCGGCCCCTGACGGAGGACGGCCCTGTGATCACCCGCCGCCGGGCCAGCGACTGGCGCGGCGGGGATGCCACCCCCACCGCCGACCGGATCCGGGCCCGGATGCTGGAAGCCGGGGAAGCGGCAGACGAGGAGGAACTCGAAGAGGAGCTGGACGAGGCCGCCGAATTCGACGCCGAAGCAGATAACGGCGACGATGAGGAAGAGGCGGAATTCGAGGCGGACGAAGAAGACGAATACGAATACGGCGCGGAGGACGAGGACGAGATCGAGGAGGACTCCGGAGACGGCGAGGTTCGCGCTTTTTACGCCGAACTGGACGAGGACGAGGATGCGGAAGGCGAAGGCTCCGTGGAACAACCGGTCCGCATCCGCCAGCGCTACGCGCGCCGCTGATCCGCGCACGCATCAACAGGCGGCCCTTCCTCACGGAGGGCCGTTTTGCTTGCGGGGTCAGTCCATCCGGCGGTAGCGCGAGGATTGGGCACGCACCATCGCCCGGCCGAGGGGTTCCGGCAGGATCCGGGTCAAGGTGGCGAGCACCTTGTTGGCGCCGCCTGGGACCACCACCGGCTGGCCGCGATTGACCGCCTCGATGCCGGCGGCGACGACCGGCCCGGCCTCCATCCACATCCATTGCGGCATCTGCTTCGTCGCCTCGCGGGTGCCGTTCACGTCATGGAATTCGCTGAAGGTGAAGCCCGGGCACAGCGCCGTGCAATGAATATCCGTGTGCCCCAACGCCTCGCACTCGGCATTGATGCTCTCGGAGAACTTGATCAATCCCGCCTTGACGCTGGCATAGAGCGTATGGCCCGCACTGCCGGCGGCGTATCCGGCGAGCGAGGCGACATTGATGATGCGGCCATACTTGCGCGCTGCCATGCCGGGCAGCAACCGGTGGGTCAGTTCGACCGGCGCGGTGTAAAGCACCTGCAGGAAAGCGGCCTGGTCTTCCCAGGTTGTGGAGAAAAACGTACCCGGCAAACCATATCCTGCGTTGTTGACCAGGGCATCGACCGTCAGCCCCCTCGCTTCCAGAGTGGCCACAAGCCGCTCCGGCGCGGCAGGGTCGGCAAGGTCCTCGGCAAGGACGGTGATGTCCACACCGTTCCGGCCGCGGATTTCGCCTGCCAGCGCCTGCAACCGGTCTTCACGCCTGGCCGTCAACACGAGGTTCCATCCGAGGGCGGCATACTGGCGGGCAAACTCGGCGCCGATCCCTGCGGAGGCGCCCGTAATCAGGCACAAGCGTCGATCCATGGTCAAAAACTCACCCCGAACAAGAATGTGTGGCGGAAATACAACAAAACCGGAACATAAATGTGATGATAGCCCCGCCTGCTTGTTGCGCCGTGATCCATCCGCACCCTACGATGATCTTGGGGAAACACAATAAACCACGGGCCCTGCCCAATTTTCAAACTCACGGAGCGGACAACATGAAGTTCAAAGCATTCCTTCTCGTCGCAGCGGCCACTGCCGCATTATCTTCCGGGGCCTCTGCGGCTCAGGCGCAGGAAGACGCGGCCGGGGAAGACGCCCGTACACTCGAAACCGTTGTCACGATCGGTACGCGCGTGGCAAACCGGTCGGCGCTGGATACGGCCGCCCCGGTCGACGTGGTCTCCGCCGAAGCAATCCAGAGCATCGGTGTGGGCGAACTGAACCAGGCCCTTGCGGTCAACCTGCCCGCGCTCAACTTCCCCCGTCCCGCCCTTTCTGACGGCACCGACTCGATCCGCCCGGCCGCCCTGCGCGGCCTCGCGCCGGACCAGACACTGGTGCTGGTTAACGGCAAGCGGCGCCACACCGCTGCGATCGTCAACGTCAACGGCACCATCGGCCGCGGCGCCTCCGCCGTCGACCTCAACACCATCCCGAACCTCGCAGTCGGCGGCGTTGAAGTTCTGCGCGACGGCGCATCGGCTCTGTATGGCTCTGACGCCATTGCCGGCGTGGTGAACGTCCGTTTGCGCGATGCGCGGGAGGGCGGCGCAGTTGCGGCAAGCTACGGCTGGCGCGAGACCGAATTCACCGTGCCGGTAATCACGCCGACAGCGGCCGGCGTACCGAACCCCGGACCGGAAGTGTCGCGGAAACGGTCCGACGGCCACACTTACACGATCGCGGGCTGGAAAGGCCTCAGCCTCGGCGAGGATGGCTTCCTGACGGTCACGGGTGAATACAAGGACCAGCGCCATACCCGGCGCTCAGGCTACGATCACCGCCAGCAATATCCAGGCAGCCAGCCTGCTGCCGAAGCGGAAATCGGCCGTTTCAATGCATGGACCGGTGAACCCGAGCTTGAACAGCTGAGCCTTTTCGCAAACGCCGGCTATGACCTCGCAAACGGCGCGGAGCTCTACGGCTGGGCCAGCTTCCAGGACCGTGAAACAATCTCGGCCGGCTTCTTCCGGCGCGCATTGGATGATCGCAACACGATCCAGATCTACCCGAACGGCTTCCTGCCGAAGATCAATCCGACCACCACGGATTATTCCGCTCTGGGCGGCATGCGCTTCGACTTTGCCGGCTGGGAAGCTGATGCCTCGCTTGGGTATGGCTCCAACAAGATGGAATTCCAGATCATCGATACGCTGAACCGTTCGCTGGGCACAGCATCGGGAACGGAGTTTGACGCCGGCGGCTATGAGCACTCGCAAATCGTTGCAAACCTCTCCTTCGTGAAAGGCTTTGCGATCGACGGCCTTGCCTCCGATCTAAACGTAGCCTGGGGCGCTGAAGCCCGTCAGGAAACTTATGAGATCTTTGCAGGTGAGCCGGATTCCTTTCGCAATGGCGGCGTTCTTCTGCCAAGCGGTGCCGCCACCGCTTCCGGGGCACAGGTATTCCCGGGCTTCCGCCCGGAGAATGAACTGGAAGAAGACCGGACTGCCATCGGTGTGTATCTCGACCTTGAAGCGAATGTGACCGACGCGCTCCTGCTCTCCGGCGCGGTGCGCGGCGAGTCGTATTCGGACTTCGGCGAAACCCTGACCGGCAAGCTCGCGGCGCGTTATGACTTCAACGACGCCTTTGCGCTTCGCGGCTCCATCCAGAACGGTTTCCGTGCGCCGTCCCTGCAGCAGCAGTTCTTCACGACGACTTCGACCAACTTCATCAACGGTATTCCCTTCGACATTACGACTTTCCGGGTGGATGATCCGATCGCCCGGGCCCTTGGTTCAGAAGACCTCGATGCAGAAACGTCGATCAACTATGCTGCAGGCGCTGTCTTCCAGGCCGGCGCGTTCAACCTGACTGTCGACGCCTACCGAATCGACGTCGAAGACCGTATCGTGCTGTCGGAAAACCTGACCGCCCCCAACGTCCGCGCTTTCCTTGTCTCGCAAGGGTTCATCGGCTCGGGCGGCGGACGCTTCTTCCTGAACGGCGTTGATACCGAAACGACCGGTGTAGACGTTATCGCTAACTATGCGTTCCCGGAAACCGCACTGGGTTCGTTCTCGGCCACCGCGGGCGCCAACTTCAACAAGACCGAAGTGACCGCCATCCCGGCCATTCCCGTCCTGACAGGTCTGACCCCGCCGCCGGTCCTGTTCGCACGCACCAACATCCTCACTTTCGAGGAAGGCACGCCGAAGGACAAGTTCACCGGCCAGGTCAACTGGGCAAACGGGCCCTTCGAAGCCACGCTTCGCGCTGTCCGTTACGGCGAAGTCTTGGTGGCGTCCAACACGCCGGCGCTCGACTATACGCTCAGCCCGAAGACGCTGATCGACCTTGAGGCGCGCTACACCTGGAACGACCTGTTCACGATTGCCGTCGGCGCCGACAACCTCCTAGACGAGTACCCGGATGCGGCTCCGTTCAACCTGAACTCCACCGGTAACACGCCGTTCTCGACCTTCTCGCCGTTCGGTTATTCCGGCCGTTTCGTCTACACGCGCGCGACGGTCAACTTCTGATCCGGACTTTCCGGACCTGAAATCAGCGCCGCTTCCGAAAGGGGGCGGCGTTTTTCGTTTTCCGCAGGTTCGCGAACTGATCTAGGATGGAGGAAACGCGGGAAGGCTGCAGCATGGCACGGGCGAAGGCGAACGGGATCGAGATCGAGTATGAGACGCTGGGGCGCACAGGCGATCCCGCCATCCTTCTGGTGATGGGCTTTGCGCTGCAGATGACGCGCTGGCCGGAGGGGCTGAAGCACGGGCTGGCGGAGGCGGGATTCCGGGTGATCTCGTTCGACAACCGGGATGTCGGGCTTTCGACGGAGTTCACGCACTACGCCCCGCCCTCCCCGATGGATGTCCTGGCGGCGGCGATGACCGGGCAGGATGCTTCGAAGCTTGTTCCATATACGCTGAATGCGATGGCGGCGGACGCAGCCGGCCTGCTGGATGCCATCGGTATCGAGCAGGCGGCCGTCCTCGGCGTCTCGATGGGCGGCATGATCGGGCAGCTGATGGCGCTCGACCATCCGCACAAGGTGCGCAAGCTGATCCCCGTGATGACGACGTCAGGCGACCCGATGTTGCCGCCCTCGACGCCCGAAGCGATGGCCGCGCTGACCGCAGTACCGGCCTCGCGCACGCCGGAGGCCATCGGCGACATCGCTGTGCATGCCCAGCACGCCATCGGCTCGCATCCGGAGCTGCGCAACAGCGCCGAAGTGATCCGTGCACGCGCAATCGAGGACTTCTACCGCTCCGACCGGCCCTTCGGTATGGCCCGGCAGTACACCGCCATCCTCGGCACGCCGCGCTGGCATGAGCGGCTCGGCCAGGTGAAGGCCCCGACACTGGTCCTGCACGGAGCCGACGATCCGCTGATCCGCCCCGCGGCAGGACAGGACATCGCGCGGCGCATTCCCGGGGCCGTGTTCAAGTCCTACCCCAAATGGGGGCATGACCTCTCTGACCGGATGTCGGAGACACTGGTCGCGGACATTGTGCCGTTCCTGCGGGCCTAGCAATGACATGACCCCCTCCCGTTCGAGGGAGCGGGGCAAGCATCAGCGGATCGCGACCGGATTGATGATCGCCTGCACGGCGCCTTCCAGCCTTGGCGCGCCGAGCGTGAAGAAGAATTCCGTCACGCCGTCTTCGGCGAGTTGCGCCGTCACCATGTTCTCGAGGATGTAGACACCGTTCTTGGCCAGCAGGGTCAGGTGGACGTCGAAGGGGCGCGTCTCCTTCTCGAACGGGATGACCTCCAGCGCCCAGGTATCGGCGCCAATGGCGACGACGCCAAGATCGGCAAGGTATTGGGCGCCTTCAACGCCGAGGCCAGGCGCAACCGGCGAAAGCGCGCTAGCGCCTTCAGAGGCTTTCATCGTGCCGGTGTGGAAGAGCACGATGTCGCCCTTGCCGATGGTCACTCCGGCGGCCTTCGCGGCGGCTTCGATTTCGGCGCGGTTGAAGGGCGTGCCGGCGGGCACGGGATCTCCGAAGGCTTGCGTCATGTCGAGCAGCACGCCGCGCGTCGCGACCGGCGGCAGGGTGTGCGTGCCATACTGCGTGAGCCCGCCGGTGGTGACAAAGTCGGCGACCGGCACGCCGTTATAGTAACGGTGGTCGATTCCCATGTGGCCGAGCCCGTCGAGCTGGCTGCCGATACCGACATAGGTGTTGACGAGGTCATCGTTTCCGACCGCCTTGTTCTCGCCGAGCGGCGTGCCTGAACCATCCGACAACTGAAGAACCGTCATGTTGAACGTACGCGGACCATAGGCCGGCGTCTTCTTTCCCGTCACCTGCCCGAGCGCGTAAGTCTTGCCGGTGGTGATGAGGCGCGCGGCCTCGGCCGTCTTCTCCTCGGACAGATTGTTCATCGCGCCCAGCCGGTCATCGGCGCCGTAGCGCGACGGGTACCAGCCTTCGGACTTGATCTCGGTCTTCGCGGCAGCAGTGGGCGCCTCGGCCTCGCCGCTGGACAGGCTGCTGCATGCGGCGAGCAAGGCCGCCCCGGCGATCAGAAAGCGTTTCATTGTGTCTCCTCCCTTTGTGTTTTGGGGGAGCGTAACCCTGTCCTTGTGTATGGCAAGGGGATCAGGCCCGGCGCACCAGGAACCCCGCGCGCGGGAAATGGACGTGGAGGGTCTCGGCCTCGGGGGTGAACCGGCGCAGGATGATGCGCTGCGAATCGGCATGCACCAGTTCGCCCTCGACCCAGACCTGGCCATAATCATCCGGCGCAAGGGCAACCTGTTCGCCGGGGGAAAACTCCTGCGGCTCGTTGCGCGTCGTCGCGGCCACGAGGCGCGGCGCAGCGTCCTTCGCGATGGCAAGGGCTTCTTTCGAGCTGATCGTCTCGGGCTCCTGCCCTTCCGCTTCGGCGAGCCGCCGGTACCAAGCCGCCGTCAGCGGCGCATTCTCGAGACACGCATCGGCGAAGTCCGGCACGACAGACTTCATCCACCAGACGTTCATGTAGGCATGGACATCGACGAGACCGGGCTTGGCGCCGATCAGGTAGTTTCCGCTGCCCGCGCCCTTGCCGCCGGCGAGACGTTCCTCGATCAGCATCAGGCGCGCGCGCCACTGGTCCTTCATCATGGGCGCGACGGCTTTCATGCCCTCGACATTGAAGGGCCGGCCCGAGAGTTGCTCGCGGTCCCGGATGAAGGCGTCCGGCACATTGTCGCCCATATGTCCGAAGATGACGGCGACGGAGGACTGGAACCAGCGCGAATCCGCCCAACCCGCCACGATCTGCGCGAGGCCCTCATGGCCGGGCAGCTTGAGGGTATAGAGCGGATAGCGCGCTTCGATCTCGCGCAGGATGATCGCAGTATCGCAATACACGTCGGCGCCGATCTGCATCACCGGCGTGCGCCGGTATCCGCCGGTCATCGGCATCAGGTCCGGGCGCGGCATGATCATCGGAATCTCTACCCGCGCGTAGGCAAGGTTCTTCAGCCGGAGCGCCAGGCGCACCTTCTCCGAGAACGGCGAGGACGGGTACTCGTGCAAGATGATGCTGCGTGCGTCGGCCATGTGGTGTCGCAAACCTCCCCGGATGCAAGCCGCGCACTTTGCGTGATCCCGGCTCCTCGTAAAGAGGCAAAAGAATCCTCTCGGGGTGGAACGCAAGAAACGGGTGGCGCGCCGCGCCGGGCGGGCGCAATCTGGTTGCATGTTTGATGGACAGGCCCCTCTCGGCGACCGCGCCCGCAGCTACGACCGGATGGCGAAGGCCCTCGACTGGCTGGGCGAGACCTGGTCCGACTGGCCGGACCTCGACGCCGCCGCGTCCGCCGCCGGCCTCTCGCCGCATCATTTCCAGCGCGAGTTCATCCGCTGGGCCGGGATCAGCCCCAAACAGTACCAGGGCGCCCTCGCGCACGGCGCAGCCGGCGACCTGCTGCGGGGCGGCGCAAGTGTGCTGGACGCCGCGCTCGAGACCGGGATGTCCGGCCCCGGCCGCCTGCACGACCTGTTCATAGCGCATGAGGGCCTCACGCCCGGCGAGGCGAAAGCCGGCGGCAAGGGCGCAGACCTGGCGCTCGGCCGCGCGCCAACCCCCTTCGGTCTCGGCGCCTGGCTGATCGGGCCGCGCGGCCTCGTCGCGCTCGGCTTCGTCGATGACGGCGCGCCCGCCCGTACCGGCTTCGAGCATCAGGGCCGCAGCGAGGCGGATGCCTTCGCGGACCTCGCCGCACGCTATCCCGGCGCGGCGATCCGGCGCGATGACGCGGAAGCCGAACGCTTCGCCTCGCGCGTGTTTGAAACGGGCGAGCCCCTGCCCGTCTGCCTCTATGGCACGCCCTTCCGGCGACAGGTCTGGCGGGCGCTGCTTGAAATTCCGGCCGGGCAGACGCGCACCTACGGGGCCCTCGCGCGCACGATCGCGGCGCCGAAAGCCGCCCGCGCGGTAGGCGCAGCCGTCGGCGCCAACCCCGTCAGCTGGTTCATCCCGTGCCACCGGGCCCTTGCAGCCGATGGCCGGCTGCATAACTATCACTGGGGCGTGGCGCGAAAGCGCGCCATGCTTGTCTACGAACGCGCGCACCGGGCCTGAATTGACGGGCCACCGGGCGCCAAACCCGGAACAAAGCGGCCTGCCATGTATGTCTATCTCGCCTTCGTCGTCGCTTTCGCTGCCTGGGGCATCCACCTCGCGCTGCGCTGGAAGCAGGCGAAGGCCTTCGCGCCGGAACTCCTGAAAGCGCGCCAGAAGGCGGGCGAACTGCCGGAGGGAATCGACGAGACCGAGTTCACGGACCTGTACCTGCGGGCCGAAGGTCCGCGCCGCGGCACCTATGTCTACGCTTGCGCTGTCTTCATTACCTTGCTGCTGGCGCCGCTGTCGGCGCTGTTCAACACAGTGTGGATCTCGGTCTGGCGCCTTGCCGGAGAGCCGCCGGTGTTCGAGGCTGGCACGCTGATCCATACGTTCAGCTTCTTCCTTGCCTTCTTCGGCCTGACCGTTGGCCTGCTGGCGGTTGCCATGCACCGCTATCACACCCTCACGCCGCCGAACCTTAAACAGGTCCTGCGCACCCTCCGGGAGACCCATTCATGAGCGTTGAATTCCTGCACGCCATGGTGCGCGTCGGCGACATCGACGGGGCCAAGCGCTTCTTCTGCGACGGCCTCGGCCTTGCCGAGGTGACGCGCTACGACAATGAGGCCGGACGTTTCACGCTGGTCTTCCTCGCCTCCCCTGACGACATCGCGCGCGGCGGCGGCGTGCCCGCCGGCGCCTCGCGGACCTCGCTCAACATCCCGATGATCGAACTCACCTGGAACTGGGACGAGAAGGACTATTCCGGCGGGCGCAACTTCGGCCACCTCGCCTACCAGGTGGACGACATATACGCCGCCACCCAGCGCTTCGCCGACCTCGGCGTGACCATCTCCCGCCCGCCCCGCGACGGCCGCATGACCTTTATCCGCTCACCGGACGGCATCTCAGTCGAACTGCTCCAGAAGGGCAAACCGCAGGCGCCGAAAGAGCCCTGGGCCAGCGCGCCCAATGTCGGGGCCTGGTAGGGCGAGATTTCCGGGTGACATTCTGAACGAACACGCTACAGGCGCACCCAGAAACCGGAGGAAATCCCATGACGCCCATCGCCGCCGTAGCGCTGTATCTCGGACTGTTTGCGTTCCTGATGACGGCGCTGAAGCTGAATGTCGGACGGGTGCGGATGTCCCAGAAGGTGATCTTCGGGGACGGCAACAATGAGGCCGTGCAGCGGGCGATTCGGGTTCAGGGCAACGCCGTGGAAGATGTGTCGGTGGTGCTTCTGGGGCTGATCGGGCTCGGGCTGCTGAATGCGCCGGTCCTGCTCATCCATGGTCTCGGCGCGAGCTTCCTGGCGGGCCGCCTCCTGCACGCGTTCGGACTGGGCGCCACATCCGGCAGCAGCTTCGGCCGGATGGCAGGAACGATGATCTCGCTGCTGGTGATCATCATCACCGGAGGGGCATGCATCTGGTTCGCGGTGACGGCGCTCTAATCCAGCGCGCCGATATAGGGCAGTCCCCGGTACAGTCCCGCATCATCCATGCCATAGCCGACGAGGAAGCGGCCCGGCGCATCGAAGGCGCAATAGTCCACGCCGTCCGGTCCGCGCGGCGCCCACGGCTTCTGCGTCAGGGCGACGGTGAGCACTTCGCGCGCGCCCTTGGCAATCAGGTGCTGCTTGGCAAAACCGAGCGTGCGGCCGGTATCGAACACGTCATCGATCAGCAGCATGCCGCGCCCTTCGACGGGGCGGGAGACGTCCGCGCGCACGACCACGCGGCCGGAACTTTCGCGCGCGTCGCGGTAGCTTTCGAGCCACAGCACATCCAGCACCGGATGCACATCGCGGCGGGCCAGCGCCTTCATCAGGTCGCTGGTGAAGGGCGTCGCGCCGATCAGGATCGAGACCGCCGTCCAGTCCCCCGCAAGGCGCGGCGCAAGACGCTCCGCTAGGTCATCCACCCGGGCCATCAGGTCCGTCTCGGAGAGGATGACATCGATCTTGGGCATCGGCGCGAGGGGCGTGGGAGCTTGCATGTTCAGAACGGGTCCTCGGTAGCCGGAACACTATCTTCCGCCTCCGGAAGGGTCTCATCCGTCAAGGCCGGCAACGCATCTGCAGGCGGCTCACCCGGCACGGCGGAGCGCTCGACGAAACTGACGACGATCTCGAAGCTTTCCACCGGGGCAGGCTCGACAACGACACCGAACTGGCCGGAGGCGCACGGGGCAAGCTCGCCCGGCGTGACGAAACTGTATTCGGTGGCCACGATCTCGCCCGCCTCGTCGCGCAGGTCCACCCGCACGCCGGGTGTCTCGACCGCCGAACTGGCGACATTCACCGCGCGGCCGGTGACGGTGACAATCGGAATCGTGTCGTTGAACGTCCGGGTCCGCTCGATGTCGGCAAAGTCCAGCCCGAACCGGTTCACTTCGAGGCCGGCCAGCTGGTAGGCTCGGGCCGATTGCGGCCAGACCTTCACGACGTCATTGCGGAAGAAGAAGGCGGCAATCGTGGCGGCCACAAAAAGGCTCCCTGTGAAGAGCCAGGAAAGGACGGCGAAAAGCTTGCTTTTCTCGCGCCTCTGCTCATTCAGGCGTTCGCGGTAAACCTCATGCGCAGGCGCGGCCGGCTTGTCTTCGGCGAGTGACTTCGGCTGCACGAACCAGGAATGCCCGCAGGCGGCGCATTTAACAGTTCGCCCGCTTTCACCGATTGTTGAGTCATCGGCGAAATAATGGGTGCTGCAAGAAGGACAGGTAAGGATCATTCCGACGTCTTTCCGGCTGCTGCCCCACTGGCCAAACTCGTAACCCGGACCCCGCCCCATGACCCAGCTTCGCCCGGACATGTTTGTTGAGGCTGCCGTCCGCCTGGACGGGGTGTCCCTTCGCTACGATTCGACCGAAGAAATCCTTAGCGGGATTGATCTCGTCCTGAAACCCGGCAGCTTCAGCTTCCTGACCGGAGCCTCGGGGGCAGGCAAGTCCAGCCTCCTGAAGCTGCTTTATCTGGCACAGCCGCCCTCGCGGGGCGAAGTCTCGCTGTTCGGGCGCCCCACAAGCCGCCTGTCGCGGGACGAACTGTCGGCGATGCGGCGCCGGGTGGGCGTGGTATTCCAGGAATTCCGCCTGCTGAACCACCTGACCGCCTATGAGAACGTGGCCCTCCCCCTGCGGGTGATGGGGCGCAAGGAAAGCCAGTACCGCAGGGATGTCGAGGAACTTCTCAGCTGGGTAGGCCTGGGTGAACGGCTGTACAAGCGCCCGGAAACGCTCTCCGGCGGCGAGCAGCAGCGCGTGGCCATCGCCCGCGCCGTGGTCACCCAGCCGAACCTGCTGATCGCCGACGAGCCTACCGGCAACGTCGATCCTGACATGGCCGCCCGCCTGATGCGGCTGTTCTACGAGCTCAACAGGCGTCTCGGCACGACCGTGGTGATCGCCACCCACGACCTGAGCCTGATCCGGCAGATCGACGCCCCGGTCTACCGGCTGGCGGACGGCATGCTGGTGCAGGAACACGGCGAGGCGCCGCCGGCGGCCCGCCGCCGCACCGATCCGATGAGGGCCATGTCATGAAACCGCGCGAGAATTCCCTGCTGCCGCTGGAAGACGCCCGCGAGGCCGCCCTGTTTTTCGTCGTCGGCGCGCTCTGCTTCCTTGCTGCCCTCGCCGCGCTGTCGGCGAAGTCCACCTACGGCGCTGCCCGCGCCTGGACGGCGGAAGTGGAGGGCGAGTACACAATCTCCCTCTCCGGCGCTGATGCGACGGCTGGCGACGAAGCGGCGCGCCTCCTGGCCGGGCTTGACGGCGTAATCACCGCACGGGCCTTCAGCGACGCCGAGATCAATGCGCTGCTGGAGCCCAATTTCGGCAAGAGCGGCCTGCCCGCCGACCTGCCCGTACCCCGGCTGATCGCGGTGACCGGCGCTGCAGACACCGAAGACCTGGGCGCCAGGATCAGCACCGCGCTCCATGAAGCGGGGCACAGCGCAGCGGTTGACGCCCACTCCGAATGGGCAGGCGATGTGCGACACATGCTGTCGATCTCGCGGATCGCCGCGGTGTCCATCGTCGCCCTTCTGTCAGCCACTGCCATCGCCGTGATCGCCTTTGCGACCCATGCCGCCCTGCTGGCCCGGCGCGACATCGTGGACGTGCTGCACGTGGCCGGGGCGAAGGACCGGTTCATAGCCGGCCTGTTCGAGCGCCGCTTCTGGCTGCTGGGCCTGCGGGCAGGCACCGTCGGCGCCCTGGTGGCGCTGGCAAGCGTGGCGATCCTGATCGCGCTCGGACGGTCCGGGGCGGAGCGGTCCGGCCTCCTGCCGCAGCTGTCGCTGGATTTCCCGGATCTCGCCGTTTTGGTGGTGACCCCGGTGATCGCCGGCCTCGCTGCCCGGCTTGCGGCCAGAATCACCGTGATGAGGTCGCTCCGGTCCGTCATGTAGTGACGGGGCACCTACAAGACGCTAGAGCCGACCCTGATGCAGATGCTCCGATCCTACCTCTTTCTGGTCTGGCTTTATGGCTGGATGGCGATCGTCGGCGTCCTGTACCTGCCGACCCTTGCCTTGCCGCGCGTCGTCACCCTGAAGGCCATCGGCTTCTACGGCGAAATCATCCGGTTCGGCCTGCGCTGGATCTGCGGCATCCAGACGGAAATCCGCGGCCGCGAACATGTCGTCTCCGGCCCCGCCATCTATGCCGGCAAGCATCACTGCATGCTCGATGTGTTCATCCCGTTCATCACGACCCGCGAGCCGTGCCATATCCTGAAGAAGGAACTGGCCTGGACGCCCTTCCTCGGCTGGTACGCCATGAGCACCGGCATGATCGCGATCGACCGCGCGGGCAAGACAAAGACGCTGAAGGCGATGATCGAAGCCGCCCGGAAGCGGGCAGCGGAGAAGCGCACGATCATCATCTTTCCGGAAGGGACCCGCCGGGATCCGAACGCAGCGCCGGATTACCAGCCCGCCGGCATTTCGGCGCTGAACAAGGCGTTGAACGTGCCGATCATCCCGGTTGCCACGAATGCGGGCCTGTGCTGGCCCGCCCGGGGCTTGCGGTTCAAGCCGGGCCTCATTGTCTACGAGGTGCTGCCCGCCATTCCCGGCGGCCTTGACCGCAAGACGCTGATGGCGAGGCTGGAGAACGACCTCGAGACCGCCTCCAACCGGCTCATCACCGAAGGCCGTGCGTTAAAGACGGCCAAGGGTGCCCGGTGAGCACAGCGCCGCCGCGCCGCGCACTGCAAGCCGCCTGCGAACATCTGGCCGCCACCGACCCCGCCCTTGCCCGCGCCTATGAGGTGACCGGCGTACCGGCCTGGCGCTACCAGGCCCCGGACTATGCAATGCTGGGCCGGATGATCTCGCACCAGCAGATCTCGCTTTCCGCCGCCGCCGCGATCTGGAGCCGCGTCGAGGCGCGCCTCGGCGAGGTGACCGCCGAAGCCCTGCTCGCCGAGGATCCCGAAGCGATCCGGCTGTGCGGCATGTCACGCCCCAAGGTGGCGCACCTGATCTCGATCGCCGAAGCGATGGTCTCGGGCCGGCTGGACCTCGCCCGCGTCTGCGCCGCCCCGCTGGACGAGGCGCGCGCCGAACTGCTCGCGGTTCGCGGCATCGGTCCCTGGACGGCAGAGCTGGTCCTGCTCTGCGCGGCCGGCGCCATGGACGCCTTTCCCATCGCCGATGTCGGCCTGATGGAAGCGCACAAGCGGCTCGGCCCCTACCCGGTCCGCATGGACCCGAAAGCCTTCACCGCCCATGCCGAGCGCTGGCGGCCCTACCGGGGCGCCGTCACACATCTCCTCTGGGGCTGGCTGCACGTGGACCGGGCCCGCAATCCCGCCCCCGGCACGCCCTGAGGCTGGCCCCTTGCGTTCAGGCCTCGCTGTCATAATCTTATTAAAGGAATCGTTTAGACACCGGTCCGGACAGGCAAGGAGAGTACGTCTTCTACAGAAACTGCACGGATTTTCGGAAACTACGCGGCCCGGGAGGCTGGCATGACTGAAGTCGTTTCCCTGCCGCCGAATGGTCGGCCCGCCCTTGTCCTGAACGCGGATTTCAGGCCGCTCTCCTATTATCCCCTCTCCCTCTGGCCCTGGCAGGAAGTGGTGAAAGCGGTCTTCCTCGACCGTGTAGACATCGTCGCCGAATATGACTGCGTCGTGCGCTCGCCCAGCCGCGAGCTGCGCCTGCCCTCGGTCATTGCGCTGCGCGACTTCGTGCGCCAGGATCGACCGCCGGCCTTCACCCGCTTCAACGTGTTCCTGCGCGACGGATTCGCCTGCGCTTATTGCGGCGCGCACGAGCACCTGACCTTTGACCATGTGGTCCCCCGCTCACGCGGTGGCCGGACGACCTGGGACAACATTGTGACGGCCTGCAGCCCCTGCAATCTTGCCAAGGGAAGTCGCCTGCTGCGCGAAAGCCATCTCGGCCTGCAGCGCAAACCCTATCGCCCCAACAATTACCAGCTGCAGGACATCGGCCGCAAGTTCCCGCCGAACCACCTGCACGAAACCTGGATGGACTATCTCTACTGGGATGTGGAACTGGAGGGCTAGGGCGGCGCGCGCAAAAGTGTGTGCGGTTTTGCGCGAAAGCGCCGCGACCATCTAAAAGTCCGTCTACGGACAATCTCCCCAGTCGAACCGCCACGCGCGAAAATGCACCGGGTCGCCGTTGGAATAGTTCAGCGCGTAGTGGGATTCGCTTTCCGTCAGGCAGGCACCGAGACCTTCCGCTTCAGCCCTGAGGCGCGCTGCCATGTCGGTGATCGGCTCATTCGCCTTGCGATCCTCGAAATTCAGCAGGTAGACCACCGGATAGGCGGCCGGGTCGGCCGGCAGGTCGAGCGGCGTCTGAGGCGGGTGCAGGTTCTGCGTGCCGAGCGTCATGATGTAGGACGGCTCCGCATAGCCGAGCGCCAGGATACGCGCCGGGGTCTTGACGTTGCACACATCGTCCTCACCGGGAACACCGCACACGTCCTCCAGCGCGAGGCGCGCGGTCTCGGTCGGCTGCACCCAGACCTGCGAGGGTAGCATCTGGATGCGGACATGCCAGCCGAGCGCCACGCTGGATAGGATTGCCAGCAGGATCGAGGCGGTCACATGCCGGCGGGCCAGTTCGACGAGCGCGAGACCCGCAAGCGCGAACCCGACCCACCACAACCAGACCGGAAAGTCCCGGTACGGCGTCCACGCCGTCAGCACTTCCTGGGCGGATACCGTCCGGAAGTCACCTGCAGCCTCGGCCATCAGGCTGGTCGTGACCCCCGGGAAGGAGGCCGCCAGCAGGATGACCGCGCCGAGCACGAACAGCACCATGCCAACCGCGTTCGACACCGGCAGTCTTGCCCCGTCGATCAGCCTTACCGCAGCATAACCGCAGAGCAGGCCAAACGCCGGATAGGCCGGCAGGATGTAATGGCTGAGCAACGTCGGCATCATCTCGAAGAAGGCATAGGTCAGCACGCCCCAGGCGAGCAGCAGTCGCAGGCCTCTGGTCTCGTCCGAAGGCTCGGCCCCGCCCGGCGCCGCGCCGGGCATCAGCCAGACCGCCGCGATGAACAGGAACGGCCAAGCCGGCAGCGGCTTCAGCGTACGGAGGGTTTCCGCCACACTGCCCGCCTCAAACGCGGGCACGGCGGCCAGGCCGTAATTGAGCGCCGTCAGGACCGCGAGTAAGACCAATCCGGCGACGGCAAGGCGGCGGACCGGCGCCGTATTGAGCCCCCCCGCCCCGGCCACCTGCTTCACGGAAGCGACAAGCCCCGCCACGAACAGCAGGGTCGCCGGGAAGAACCAGGCCGGGATGTGCGAGAGGTGGTAGAGGAACCAGCCGGCATGGCCTTCGGAGGCGCCGGTGAACTTGTCCGCGAGGTCCTTGCCGACCGCGCCCTCGATATACTGGCCATCGGTCGCGGCCTGGATCCAAAGGAACCAGGGCAGCACGATTGCGACGAACAGCGCAGGGCCGGTCCAGTGCGCCAAGGGGCGCCACCAGTCGCCGCCCTTGCCTTCCGCCGCCCTGCTCCAGACGAACGCGCCGAGCCCGGCAAAGGCGACAACCATCATCGTCACCGGCCCCTTGATGAGGAACGAGGCGGAAACCGTGAGCCAGACGAGAAAGGCCATCCGGCCCGGCCGCTCCGTGCCGAGATACAATCGCCCGAGCGCGCCGATCCCAAGTGTCGTGAGGAAAATCAGCACGCCGTCCGTCTTCGAGATGTGGGCTTCGGATGTCAGCAGCAGGGTCGATCCGAACAGGGCGGCGCCAAGGAAGGCTGCGCGCCGTCCGACCAGCGCAATGCCGGCCCAGAAGCAGGCCAGGGTCGCGAAGGCTGCGCCAAGCCAGCTGGGCACCCGGTAGGTCCAGATTTCCTTCGCCTCGGGCCCGGTCAGCAGCGCGGTGGAGGCGGCCTGCAGCCAGTGGATGCCGGCCGGCTTCTTGTTGCGCAGCTCGTCCTGGTACTGGATGAGGATATAATTGTTGTCCTCCAGCATCTGCTTGGACGCCTGCGCGAAGCGGCTTTCATCGCGGTCGAGCGCCGGCAGCAGGAAGACGCCCGGCGCTGCGGCGCCAAACGTCAGCAGGAACAGGATGATCCAGGCTTTCCAGCCGGTAGACATGCGGTCGAGAACGGTCATGGCGGGCCATTTAGCGCAGCTTTGCAGAGCCGTCTTGCACAATTGGCCGAAAGGCCCCGACGGCATCAAATGTCATCAGGGCCTCGATTTTGCAGGCAAGGCCCGGTAAGAGGCGCCGTTTAGTGACGCGCCGTTTAGTGACGAGCCTGGCCGGGATGAGGGCAATTTGACCGAAACTGCCGAATTCTCCGTCGTCGTGCCCGTCCATAACGAGGCCGGCAATGTTGCCGCCCTCGTCGGCGAAATCGCCGCCGCGCTTGATGGCCGCGCCTTCGAGATGGTGTTCGTGGACGATGCGTCCACCGACGATACCCGCGCCCGCCTGATGGCGCTGAAGACACAGTACCCGATGCTGCGCGTCCTCGGCCACCGCTCCAATGCCGGCCAGAGCCGTGCGATCCGTTCCGGCATCCTCGCCGCGCGCGCGCCGGTGGTCGGCACGCTCGATGGCGACGGCCAGAACGACCCCGCCGACCTGCCGGACCTCTACCGCCAGATGACCCGCGCCGATGCACCCTACGGCCTTAAAATGGTGATGGGCCGCCGCGCCAGCCGGCAAGATTCCGCCTGGAAGAAATTCGGCAGCCGGTTTGCCAACAATATCCGCCAGCGGATGCTGCGCGATGACTGCGACGACAGCGGCTGCGGCATCAAGGTGATGCACCGGGCGGCCTATGTCATGCTCCCCTATTTCGACCACATGCACCGCTACATGCCCGCCCTGATGCGCGCCGAAGGGCACGCAGTGGAATTCCGGAACGTGAACCACCGCGCGCGTGGACAAGGCAAGTCGAACTACACCAACTTCGGCCGCCTGCGCGATGCGCTCTCCGACCTGCGCGGCGTCATGTGGCTGATCCGCCGCCGGAGAAACCCGGGCGGCGCGGACGAGTTCTAGTCACCCACCCGGTCAGCGCGGCTGGATTTCGCCGGTAGCAACCCAAGGGACGCAGCTTCAATCTACCGCCGGCCATGCTGCAAGGCGCCCTGGGACTGGGCGCTCAGGAAGGCAGTCACTTCGTGAAAGCGCTGGTCTCAAGAATGGGCAAACTGCCATGTGCGCGATGGGGGCCGAGGATGGAAATTGCAACCAGACTGGTTTGGGGAGTGCTGGCGCTGGCGCACCTGTCGCCCGCGGCGGTCGCGTTGGCGCCGTTGCTGGTTGAACGGCTCTATGGCGTATCGCCGATGCGCGGTCGTGGCGGCCTGTGTGCTTGCTGCTTTCGACCCGCAGGCGCGCCGCGCGCTCGGCGTCGTCGTTGGAATCAGCGTCATCGGGTTCCTGTTCCTGTATTTCCAGGCCGGCGCGCCGTCTGGCCCGTTGCAGAAGATAGCGATTGTGGATGCGGCGGTGCTATTACCGCTGGCGTTTGTCATCGTGGCTGCATGGCGGCCCCAGGCAGCTTAGAAAGGGCAGGAAAGCGGGCAAAGGCCGATCTCACGGCCAATCAGCGCGGAGAGCGAACGAGCGGGGGAGTATCGGCGCATCGTGAAGAGCAAGACTGAACGTTCAGGAAGTTCAGGCGCCCGGCGAACCAGCCGGCGCTGCGAAACGCCTGCGCGCATCTCGATGCGGAACGCCTGCTCCGCCTATTTCGGGCCCGGGCTCGATATTGCGCCGCACCGCAACGCCGTTGCCTTCGTCGCCCTGGCAATGGGTGATCCATTCGAACTTGCCTTTCCGGGAGAAAGCCGTTCGGCCCCGGCTTACGAAACACGCCGCGCCGCACTGATAGGTCCCGGACGTCTGCACCATACGAAGGCGGCCGGGCCGATGGCATTCATATATCTCGACGCTCTGAGCGACGACCATGCCGCAGTCCAGCAAGTCGACCTTGCCGCTGCCTACCGGGATTTCAGCAGCGAACCGCTGGATACCTGGAGTGCTGATCGCGCGTGCGCCATGCTCCGTTTGCCTCAACGGCCGGCGCCGGATCCACGCATTGCGACAATCCTTCGCGCGATGGATTCCTGCCCCGATGCCTCGTCAACTTCGAGGACATTGCGACCACCGTGGGCTTATCGCTGTCGCGCCGTCGGGCGCTCATCCGGGAGACGGCCGGCGTTCCCTTCCGCCACTATCGGATCTGGCGGCGCACGGCCTGCGTCGCCCGGAATCTTTCCGAACGGCGCACACTGATGGAAGCTGCCCACTCAGCGGGCTTGCGTCACCAAAGGCCCAAAAGCCATCGCTCATCCGCACACTGCCTAGTTCTCAGCGCTCATCGTGTCGGGGTCGTAAACCGGGGGCTCTGTGCCCCAGTCGATCATGATGACTTTCTCCGGCACATCCGGGAGGACGCGGAATATCCTGCCGCCGCCTTCGGATGGCCCCAGCGGCCCGCAGGGCATGCTGGGCTCGCTCGCCTCTCCGCCGAGGAACCTGCTGTATGCCATCGCCGCGCGCCCGGTCGGCATCAGAACATTATCATCATGCGAGCCGGGCTCGATCTCGCCCGCGCCAGACCCGGGCGAGGCTGCGCGCACAGCGTCGATGACGGAGCCGATCGGTGCGTCCGCCGGCTTGGCGAAGAACTGAATGACCGGCACGCGCGTCACGGCGCCGTCAGCGCCGGTCTGTTCGCGCTGGAACCCCCGCATCGCTTCGTCCGCGGCAGGGCGCAGGTTCGGGCAGGCATAGCTCCAGATCGACACGCCGGCCGACACGAACTCGCCCCATGTGCAAGTTGCGCCGTGCATCTCCTCGATGCTTTCACGCGCCACCGGCGGCGCTTCGGCGACCCGCGCGGCCACAACCGGGGCTTCGGCAGCGGGCTCTTCCGGCGCGCCCGCCGTACAGGCAGCGAGCATGAACGCGGCAACAACCGCCTGGCTTTCACGGATCATCCTTTTCTCACCCACATTGAGCGGCTACGGGTCCGCAGCCGGCCTCGCATCCTTCCTGCTGCCCGGATCGGACAAATTTGAGGCGCGCAGCCCGGACGGGCCGCCGCCTTACTTCATGACCTCCCCAAGGCAGGCCGCAATCGTGTCGGACGTGTCCTGGTGTGTGAAGAAGGTCTTGAGTTTCCACTCCTCGTCCATGAGGTAGAGGAGGCTCGTATGGTCCATCGTGTACTCGGCCAGGCTGGCCGGCTGGTCGACGCGGGAGTAGTCCGCCTTGAACGCATCGGCGGCGGCGCGGATCTCCGCCTCGGTGCCGGTCAGCCCCTGCAGTCCTTCCGGGAACGCCTTGTTGGCCACATAGACGGCGAGCGCTTCCGGCGTGTCACGGCCGGGATCCACGCTGATCAGCAGCGTCTGCGGCCGCTCGGTGCCCTCGGGCAGTTTGCGGTAGGCGGCGGCGACGGTCTGCAGCGTCATCGGGCAGACATCCGGGCAATAGGTGAACCCGAAATAGATCAGTGTCAGGCGGCCCTTGAAGTCCGCCGCGGTCACCCGCGCGCCGGTGCTCGAGACGAGCGAGACCGGCCCGCCTATCTCCGGATAGGCCCGGCTCAGGCAGCCTGACTGCAGCCCCCCGGATTTCGCCGCAACCGGTGCTGCAGCAAGGTCCCCCGTCCCGGCGGCAGGCGAACAGGCAGCCAGGGCGGCCGAAGCGAAAACGATCTGCAGAAGGGTGCGCATACCGCACATTAGCGCGGAAACCTTCGCTTGGCGCAAGCGACAGCCTGCCGCATAAGTCCGCTGATGGAAGAGGCGGCACGAGATTCGCGGGCAGGATTCGAGGACGCCATCTTCACGCTGGCGCCGGAAGGTCTGGGTTCGGCCCAGTCTGCGCTCGGCCGCACGCGCCTGCGCACCTTCATCACGCTGCGCTGGCTCGCCGTCGGCGGCCAGACCAGCGCCGTGCTGCTGGTCTATTTCGGCCTCGGCTTCCAGCTTCCGCTGGCGCTGTGCCTTGCGATCATCGCGGCCTCGGCCTGGCTCAACGTGCTGCTCTCCTTCGCCTTCCCGTCGCAGCGCCTGACGCTCAGCTGGGAGGCGGCGCTGCAGCTCGGCTTCGACACCGTGCAGCTCGCGGCCCTGATCGCGGTGACCGGCGGCCTGTCCAACCCCTTCCTGCTCCTTATGCTCGCACCGGTCACCGTCGCTGCGCTCAGCCTCAGCGTCCTGCCCGCCACCTTCGTCGCCGCGCTTGCACTGCTGATCGCAGGCATCATGCCGCTCGTCAGCCTGCCCCTGCCCTGGACCGAGGCCGGCGGAACCCACCTGCCGAACCTCTTCCAGTGGGGCCAGTTCGCCGCTCTCGCCGTCGGCACGGTGTTCTTCACCCTTTCGGCCGGCCGGGTCAGCCAGGATGAGGCCCGCCTTGTACGCGCCCTCGACGCTGCCAGCGTGGTGATGGCACGCGAACAGAAGCTCTCCGCCCTTGGCGCAATGTCCGCCATGACGGCGCATGAACTCGGCACCCCGCTTGCCACCATCCACCTCGTCGCCAAGGAACTCGTGCGCGAACTCGGCCCGGACGATCCGCATGCCGAGGATATCCGCCTGATCGCCGAACAGGCCGACCGGTGCCGCGCGATCCTCTCGTCGATCCGCGAGGCGCGGGAAGCAACCGACATCGTGCACGCCCGGATGCCCTTGGAAGCCCTCGTCGAGGAAGCCGCCGCGCCGATGAAAGGCCTCGGCGTTTCCGTTGTCGTACGCGCGGCCGCCGGGGAAGGCGGAACGCCCCGCCCGCCGGTGATCGAACGCAGTCCGGAAATCCTGCACGCCCTCGGCGCCTTCATCGAGAACGCGGTCAGCTTCGCCGCAACCCGCGTCGAGGCCACCGCCAGCTGGACGGCCGACCTGGTGATCATCACCATCGTCGATGACGGGCCCGGCTTCTCCGCCGAAGTGATCCCCAAACTGGGCGAGCCCTATATCTCCGACCGGTCCGAAGCCCGCCTTGGCGGGGGCGATATGGGCCTGGGTTTTTTCATTGCCAAGACGCTGATAGAGCGCACGGGCGGGCGAATTGCCTCGCGTAACCGCACGCCGCCTGCTACCGGCGCTGTGGTACAGGCCGTCTGGCCCCTTCGCGCCTTATTGCCGCGCAACTTGGACTAGAGGGCCAATCGGCTCTATATTTGCGTTTGATACAGAATTGCACTCAGGAACCTGTCCTATGGACCGCCCCACGCCCGTGAATGTTCACCCCAGCCTTGAAGCGCTCGAGGACAAGACCTGTCTCGTGATGGACGATGACGGCCCCTTCGTGCAGCGCCTCGCCCGGGCGCTCGCCCAGCGCGGCTTTGTCGTCTCGGCGGTCTCCACCGTCTCGGAAGGCAAGGACATCGCCCGGCTTAACCCGCCAGCCTTCGCCGTGCTTGACCTGCGCCTCGAAGACGGCAGCGGCCTCGAAGTGGTCGAAGTCCTGCAAAAGGCCCGCCCGGATGCCCGCGCCGTGATCCTCACCGGCTACGGCGCCATCGCAACCGCCGTGGCCGCCGTGAAGGCCGGCGCCGTCGATTACCTGTCCAAGCCGGCGGATGTCGAAGACATCATCCGTGCCCTGACCGCCACGCAGGACGAACGCCCCGCGCCGCCGGAAAACCCGATGTCGGCCGACCGCGTGCGCTGGGAACACATCCAGCGCGTATATGAGCTGTGCAACCATAACGTCTCGGAAACCGCGCGCCGCCTGAACATGCACCGCCGCACGTTGCAGCGTATCCTCGCCAAACGCGCGCCGCGCTGAAGTCCATCCCTGCTCCCCTCTCTCATGCAATGGGAAAGGGGCCGGGGATGAGGGTCTTCGTCCCTGATGCTCGTTTTTTGGGAAAGGGCCCTGATCCCCCGCCCTTCTAGCCATGAGCGGGGAGAAGAGGGAAGAAAGCGCTGTCCTACTCTTCCGTCTTCGGAACGTTCCGGCCGAAGTTCACTGCGCCGGAATCCTGGCCCGCGTCGATGATCGCCTTGCGGATCGTCCGGGCCCGCGTGAACTCGCGCATCAGCATGTCGCCGTCTCCCCAGCGGATGGCGCGTTGCAGGGCGGCAAGGTCCTCGGAGAAACGTCCGAGGCATTCCAGCACCGCCTCGCGGTTGTTCAGGAACACGTCGCGCCACATGATGGGGTCGGACGCCGCGATCCGGGTGAAGTCGCGAAATCCGCCTGCGGAATACTTGACCACTTCGCCCTGCTCGACGGTCTCCATGTCGAAGGCCGTGGCGACAATGTTGAACGCGATCAGGTGCGGCAGGTGGGAGGTGATCGCCAGCACGCGGTCATGCCGCGCCGCGTCCATCGTCTCGACCTTGGCCCCGAGACCCTGCCAGAAGGCGGTCAGCTGCGCCAGCGCTTCCGGCGCGCCCGGGGCGCTGCCGGCCACCGGCGTCAGGATATGCCAGGCGCCCCGGAACAGGGTGGCAAACCCTGCCTCGGGGCCGGATTGTTCCGTTCCCGCAATCGGGTGGCCGGGAATGACGTGGATACGGCCGTCGCTTGCCGCGTCCAGCGCGCGCGCCGCCTCGCCCTTGACCGAGCCGACATCCGTCAGGATCGCGCCGGCCTTCATCGCCGGCACTGCGCCCGCCGCTGCCGCCCCCAGCGCGCCGACAGGCACGCACAGGATCACGCAATCGGCGTCGCGGACGGCCGCCTCGAGGCTCGCGGCAACCGTGCCCAGCCCGATGGCGGCAGCGCGGGCGCACACGTCTGGATCGGCGTCGTAAAGGATGATCTCGCCGGCCGTGCCATATTCCCGCGCCGCCCGGGCGATCGAGGAGCCGATCAGGCCTGCTCCGATGACGGCAATGCGGGCAAAGACAGGATCCGTCATGGCAGGCACTTTCTCTCGTGGGTCGTTGCGCGGCTGCTTGGTGGGCAAAGGCACCCGATGCGTCAAGGGGCGCGGGGCTTTGACAAGGTGCGGGCAGGCCGTGGCGGTCTTATCTCGAGACGATGACCCGCCTGACACCGATCCTTGACGGCCTGCGCCTGCGTTGCGGCGCCTGCGGCGAGGGCCGCCTGTTTTCGGCCTATCTGAAGCTTAACGAGACCTGCCCGCATTGCGGCCGCGACATGCGCGCCGCCGAAAGCGCCGATGGCCCGGCCTTCTTAGTCGGCTTCGGGGTGTTGATCCTGACCGCGCCTTTCCTGTTCCTGATCCCCATGAGCCCCGTGCCCGGCCTGGTGAAAGCCCTCGCCATCGCGGTCCTCGCACTGGTGATCACCGGACTGTCGATGTGGCTCCTGCCGGTGGCGAAGGGAATGCTTCTCAACCTGGAGATGTATCACCGCTCCGGGGAAGCCGAATTCGAGCCCCCGGACGCCTGACCGGGCCTCTCGATCCTTGCTGCAAATCCGCTCGCCACCCGCCCGGCGATACGGTAAACAGCAATCTGTTATGTCGATCACGCCAAAGGGTGGACATGGTTTCTCGGGACGAAAAAGTCGCCATCGCCGCCGCAACTGTCGCCCGGATGGAGCGGCAGAGCGAAAAACGCAGGGCTGGTGACAGTAAACAGCAACAGGGGTCACCAATGCGTCTGATTTTCGGAGTTTTTCCGCTGCTGGTCATACCAGTCATCCTCTACAACCTGATCGCGCTCACAGGCGGCTCGGTCGAAACCACAGGCGTCGCCGGCGAACTGATCCGGGCGGGCCAGGCCCCCATCAGCGGCCTTCTGGGCGAACGCTTCCTCGGCCTGCCGATGATTTCCGGTGTCGAATGGGTGCTGACCAAGGGCGACGCGATTGTCCTGCTTGCAGTCACCTTCCTCTTCCTCGAAATCCTCAAGTCGACCAGCACCGGCACTGCCACGATCATCAATCACGGCATCTCGCTCCTGCTGTTCATCATCTGCCTCGTGCAGTTCCTGCTGATGCCGAACTTCGCGACCTCGACCTTCTTCATCCTGATGGCGATGACGCTGCTGGATGTGCTGGCGGGCGTGATCGTAACCATCGTGTCGGCTCGCCGGGACTTCGGCGTCGACGGCAACGTCTGAACCTGGCAACAGGCACAATGAAAAAGCCGGAAGCGCGAAGGCGCGTCCGGCTTTTTTCATGCGCGGCCTAAAGGTCTAGGTCTTGCGGGAAAGCTCGCTCAGCTGCTTCTGGATCGCTTCCATCTGTTCCTGCATCGCCGCCATGGCTTCGGCCTGGTATTCGAGGAACGGGTTGGCAGCTGCCGGTGACGCCCGGTCGTTGCGGCTTGCCTGGAGGACGGTCGGCATGAACATCTTCATTGCCTGCTCGAACATCACCATGTTGCGCTTCGCCAGCGCCTCGAACCCGTTCATCGGGTTGGCCGCCTTGCGCCACTCCTTCTGCGAATCAGCGAACGAGTTCATCGACATTTCGAGGAAAGCGGGCAGGAAGGTCTGCGCGCCGCCACCATAGAATCCGATCAGCTGGCGCAGGAAGTTCAGCGGCAGCGCGCCCTGGCCCTTGGTTTCCTGTTCGAAAATGATCTGGGTCAGCACTTGCCGGGTCAGGTCGTCGCCGGTCTTGGCATCGCGGACTTCAAAGTCGCGGCCTTCCCTTACGAGATCCGAAAGATGGTCAAGCGTCACGTAGGAAGAAGTCGACGTGTCATAGAGACGCCGGTTCGCATACTTCTTGATGATGATCGGTCCGCCCGATCCGTTTGTCTTGGCCATGTCCTCGTCCTAGTTCTTGCCGGGTCCGTGCCGGTCAAGCAATTATTGTGCTAGTGCGAAATGATCGCACAAAAGACGCGCTTGACCAATGCGGTATTGAGGTTGCAGGCAGGTACAACACAAAAACTCAAACGGGAGGTCGACTGAAATGGCGCGTACAGCACTGGTCACGGGCGGAACACGGGGTATCGGCAAAGCTATAAGCGAGATGCTGAAAGCCAAGGGTTATACGGTTGCGTCCAATTACGGCGGCAATGATGCGGCGGCGGCCGAGTTTTCGAAAGCATCCGGCATCAAGGTCTTCAAGTTCGATGTGGCCGATTATGATGCAGTTGGCGCGGGCCTCAAGGCCATCGAAGCCGAAGTCGGACCGGTCGACATCCTGGTTAACAATGCCGGCATCACGCGCGACGCACCTTTCCACAAGATGACCCTCGCCCACTGGCAGGAAGTCATCAACGTCGACCTGACCTCCGCCTTCAACGTCACCCGCCAGGTCTGGGACGGCATGCGCGACCGCAATTTCGGCCGCATCATCAACATCTCATCGATCAACGGCCAGAAGGGCCAGTTCACGCAGGCGAACTATTCCGCCGCCAAGGCAGGCCTGATCGGCTTCACCAAGGCCCTTGCCTATGAAGGCGCAAAGAAAGGCATCACCTCGAACGTCGTCGCCCCCGGCTATATCGACACCGAGATGCTGCAGGCGGTGAAGCCGGAAGTGCTGGAAGGCATCATCGCCACCATCCCGGTCGGCCGCCTCGGCAAGGCCGAAGAGATCGCCTCGATGTGCGCCTACCTCGCCTCCGACGAAGCGGCCTTCATCAATGGCGCCACGATGACTGTGAACGGCGCGCAGTATATCGCCGGCTGATCCGCCTCAGACCTCGGGCCGCCATCCCGGCGGCGCGAGGGTGAATCCCGAAAACTCGAAGCCCGGCGCCACGACGCAGGAGAGGAGCGTCCAGTGGCCGAGCGTCTCCGCCGTCTGCCAGTGATGCGCCGGGATCAACGCCTGCGGCCTCTGCCCCGCGCGCAGGTCCGGACCCAGCACCAATGACGCTGCGCCCTTCCCGTCCGGCGGTGAAAGCGTCAGCGTCAGCGGCCCACCCGCATGCCAGAGCCACGCCTCCTCAGCATTCACCCGGTGCCAGGCGGACACCTGATCGGCCTCAAGCAGGTAATAGTTCGCCGTCATCACTGCACGCCCGTCGCCCGCTGCGCGGTAGGTCTCCGCGTAATGCCCGCCCTCCGGATGAGGCGCCATGTTCAGGAGGCGGACGATCTCGTTCGCGCCAAGGTCTCCGGCCCGTGCGAGCGCCATCAGAACCTGTCCTTCCGTCCGCGGATTTCTCCGAACGTCGCCGCCGCATCACCGGAATGGCCCATCGCCAGCTGCATCTCGGGCAGGTCGGCGCGCAGGAACGGATTGGTCGCCAGCTCCCGCTCCAGCAAGGCCGGCACGGTCGGAAGATTGTCCGCGCGCCGCCTCTCGATCCACGCGACATATTCCTTGAGCGCCTTGTTCTCCGGCTCGATCGTCACCGCAAAGCGCGCGTTCGAGGCCGTATACTCGTGCGCGCAGTACAGCTGCGTCTTCGGCGGCAGCGCCTTCAGGCGCTTCAGGCTCTGCCACATCATCTCCATCGTACCCTCGAACACCCGGCCGCAGCCGAGCGCGAACACCGAATCACCGACGAAGGCCGCCGTCTGGTCCGCGAAGTGGAACGCGACATGCCCCAGCGTATGGCCCGGCACGTCGATCACCGCCGCCTTCGCCTCGCCCAGCATCACGACATCGCCGCCCGTCACCGCTTGGTCGATCCCCGGAATCTTGGCCGCCTCACCGGCAGGCCCGATGATGCGGCAGCCGGTCTCCTGCTTCAGCCGCAGGTTTCCGCCTGCATGGTCGGGATGCCAGTGCGTGTTCCAGACCTGTGTTATGGTCCAGCCGCGCAGGCGCGCCTCGGCCAGATACCGATCGGCGTCCGGCGTATCGATGGCAGCCGTCTCGCCCGACCCCGGCTCGTGAACCAGGTATCCGTAATTATCGTTCAGGCAGGAAAACTGGTGTATGTCGATGAAGATGCCCATGAGCCCGATTCCCGAATTGCCGATTGAGGCACGACTGTAGCCCATGCGTCAGGACGCCGTCACCCTTGAACGCTTCTACGCCTCGTCCCTCGGCCGGGCGGCGGCCCGCGTGCTGTCTGGCAAGCTGACCGATCTGTGGGGCGACGCCAACGGATTGTCGATGCTGGGCCTCGGCTACGCGCTCCCCGTACTCGAAGCCTTCGGCAACGCGCCCAGCCGGATCATCGCGGCGATTCCCTTTGAACACGGCCCTGTCCGATGGTCCGCTTCGGAGCGCGGCAATGCCTCCGTCGCCGTCGGCGATCCGCGCCTGCCCTTCCCCGACGGGCTGTTTGACCGCGTGATCGTGCTGCATGGCCTGGAGGAGACCGGCGACCCCCGCGCCTACATGCGCGAGATCTGGCGCATCACGGCGCCGGAAGGCCGCATCGTGCTGGCTGCTGCCAACCGCGCCGGCCTCTGGTCGCGCGCCACGCAGACCCCGTTCGGCCAGGGCCGCCCCTGGACCCGCAGCCAGCTGTCGAACCTGCTCTCGGGCGGCCTTTTCCAGGTCACCGCCTCGTCCAGCGCGCTTTATATGCCGCCGCTTTCGCATGGCCTCGTCACCTCGGCCGCCGAAGGCTGGGAGGCCATCGGGCGCATGCTCACGCCGGGTCTCGGCGGGGTTGTGTTGATCGAAGCCGTGAAGCGGCTGTATGCGCTACCCGGCGGCGGCGCAGCAGCTCCCGTGACGGAACGGCTGCGAATTGCACGCCCGGCCCAGGCCGCGCGGCGGGAAGATCATTGACGCGCGGAATTGTAACATTATTTTCGCACGTGCAGCATAAGCCAAGCGTGAGGGTCCCGCCATGAAACTGATCACTGCCGTGTTCAAGCCGAGCCGCCTCGACGCCGTGATCGAGGCGATCTCGGAAGCCGGCGCCACCGGCCTCACCGTGACCGAAGTACGTGGCTATGGCCGCCAGCAGGGCAAGACGGAAGTCTACCGGGGCGCCGAATACGAGGTGCGACTGCTGCCGAAAGTGAAAGTCGAGCTCGCCTGCGCCGATGACGACGCCGAGCGCCTGATCGAGGCCATCACCCAGTCCGCCAATACCGGCACCATCGGTGACGGCAAGATCTTCGTCCACGATCTGGATTCGATCCTGCGTATCCGCACCGGCGAGCGCGACGAAAAGGCGATCTCGGGCTGAACTGCGCTATTCGATGATCTCGAACCCTTCGGGGATCACGAACACTTCTGCCGAGGCGACGCCGATTTCCGGTTCGAGCTGCTCGCCGGGCCCGCTCTCGCGCCGCTCATAGGCCGAGACCAGCGAGAGATAGGGCGGTACGTGTACCCAGCCATGTTCAGCGGTGTTCTGGATAATCTCGAAGTGAAGGTGGATCGTCGTCGGTGTGCCGCCGAAATCGTTCGAGACGTACCCGAGCAGGTCACCGGCCTTGACGCTCTGTCCGGCGGTGACGGCCAGGCGCTTCATGTTGAGGTGCATGTAATTGTAGATCGAGCCTTCGGCACGCAGTTTCACGGTGTACGTGCTGATCGATGAGATGATGCCGTCCTCGACCGCGACCACTTCATGCAGGCCGCGTACGTCGGCCTTCTGGCCGCGCAGCGTCTTGCAATCGGCCGCCGTGCCGACCCGGATATCCTGTCCCTGGTGGATCCTTGCCACCGGGCAGAACGGCGTGGTGCGGTTGGCGGAGCGGGTTTCACAGAAATTGTCCCGCCACGGAGCGCCATAGTTGCGCGCATCACACTGGTCGCCGCCGGCGACACCGCCGCCGAAAGCAAACACCTGCGACTGCAGCACCGCGGGGGCCGACTTGATCGGGAACAGCATTCCGGGTGCATGCACCACCTGCTCCGGGAAACCGCCGCCTGATCCGGCGAGCAGGGCGCCCGGCTGGAAATAGCTGAAAACCGGCGCCACAGGCTCTGGTTCAGGCTGGGGCTCGGGCGGGGGCTCGGCAACAGGGGTCTCCGGCTCCACCGGCGTCTCGCTGACCGGAACGTCTACCGGCGCATCACCCGGCGGATCAGCCGGCGCATCGACCGGGTCCGGCTGGGGCGTTGTCCCGTCCGAGGGCGTATCACGGCCGGGCTCTGGCGGGGTCTCGCCATCCGGGGTCTCGACCGGCCTTTCGAATTCGGAATCCTCCACGACCGGGGGCGGCGGACCCGGCGCGCCGGGCGGTGTTTCAGGCGGTGCTTCGGGGATCGTGGGCTCTGGCCCGCCATCTCCCGGAAACCGCACGAAATCGCACGCGGCAATGGAGCTCAGGAGCAGCGCGGCGGCCGCTGCGGCCAGTATGTTTCGCATCAACGGGTTCCTGAAATCGCAAGGTCGCGCGCAAAGGCGACCGCTTCGTCCTGGGTGATACAGGCGGGCAGGCCGTTCACCAGCTCCTTGCATTCAAACTCGACGAGATAATCTGCGCCGTACCGCGAGAAGGCGACTTGGCCGCCGTTTGTCGTTGGCTGAAAGTTGAAGGCCATGGTCCGCGCCGGAGCAACGCCTGCGCCCGGCTCGGTCATCACTACGTTCGTTCCATTGACGATGATGTCGTAGGCCTCGGCGGGGAAGAATGCATAATAACCGTCATTGGTCGGCTGGAAGCGGACCGCCACGTCACCGCTCTGGGCCGCAACCGGGCCGGACGGCAGGAAGACCGGCACGGGCGCTGCATCACCGCCGGACTGGACCGAAAAGCTGCCTTCAATATCCTCGGCGGAGCGGGCCGCGAGGTCGCGCCGGGCGGCCTCCCAATCGATCACCGCGCTCGAGGAGGCTGATTCCGGCCGCACCGGAAGCTCGCCATCAGCCACCTTCTCTGCGGTGTCCGGCGTCCCGGGGGCCGCAGCCTCGGTTCCGGATGTGTCTGCCGGGCGCTGGAAAACGCGGTCGCAGGCGGTCAATGTCAGTGTGCTGACGAGAAGGCCGGAGAAAAGCAGTGTACGGTTCATGCAGTTAGTCCTTGCCGGGATGTGCAACATAATCTGGGTCCGCATAGGAGACGCCTTCCACCTTGAGAAGGCGCTCCTGGACGGCGCGAATTTCTTCCGGCGTCGCAGGCGCGCCGGCAGGCATTTGGTAAGCGAGCTTGATCTCGCCGGAATAGCTGGCGCCGGCGAGCGAAAAATCGGAAAGGCCCGGCAGGCGGGTCACGAGTTCGCTCCATGAGGCCTGTGCGGCGGCGGGATCGCGTTTGAAATTGCGGGTGATCACGTCGATTTCCGGCGCGCCCTTGAGCCGGACGATGAACTGCACCTCGGTGCCTTCCGCGCGTGCCGGCCGCTCCAGCGGCGCGGCTTGCGCGGTTTCCACCTGGGCCATCTCAACAGCCGGGATCAGGGCCCCGGAGGAGCCGCCCGGGTTATCCCGCGGGCTGTCTTCGTAGGCATCTGCCGGCTGGACCGGCGACTGGATGTCGACGCTCAGGACCGGCGCAGGGGCGGGTACGGGATCGCCCCGCGGCGGGTCATTATTGAGAGCGGCGATCGCCAGGGCAACTGCCCCGCCGACACAGCCCAGCCCCAGTGCGCCGAGCGGCCCCCCCAGATGCAATGGCGCGCGGGTTCCTGCCATGTCAGCGACCCCCTCCCCCCGACGGCGCTGCGGGTATTTTGGCGAGATTGAGCAGCCCCGTACCACAGGGCCGCAAGCACATGTCCGGACTTCCGGCGACGGCGGCCGTACCCGGATACTGGCTGCACAGGCCGGAACACTGGAGAGGCTCGCGCGCGTCGAGCGCGCCGGTCAGCGTGGCGAGCAGCTCGTCCCTGGTCGCCGAGGGCGTGCGCGCCTTCAGCAGGGCCAGCGCCGCCGAGACATGCGGGGCCGCCATGCTTGTGCCCTGCTCATAGGCGTAATAGCAGGTCTCGACGCTCGCGCCGGTAACCGGGTCATAGCAGTTCGAGGCCGTCTTGGTGGACAGCACGCCGTCCGGCTTGCTGTCGCCATTGTCATCGCGCGTGAGGTCGCCTCCGGGGGCGAGCAACATCACTTCCGGTCCGTAATTCGAATAGGGCGTCAGCTGCCCGCGCGCATCGCTCGCCGCCACCGTCACCACACCCCGGCATCCGGCCGGCGCATAATAGCTGGTGGACATGCGGGCATTACCTGCCGCCGACACGACAATCGCGCCGCCGCTGGTCACCGCATCGATCGCATCCTGCAGCGAGGCCGGGCACACGCCCAGCAAGCCGATGGACAGGTTGATGATGTCCGCCGGGTTCTCGTTCCAAACTTCGGTCTCACCCGGGCCTTCGGCCGGGATCAGGCCGGCCGCCCAGCGGATCGCGTCGTTGATGTCGGACAGCCGTCCGCCGCACTTGCCGAGCGCGCGGACCGGCACGACCCGCACGTTCCACGCGCCGCCGGCGACCCCAGAGCCATTGTTCGTGGACGCAGCCCCCACCGTGCCCGCGACATGCGTGCCGTGGAAACTGTCTGCCGCATAGGGCTTCGCCGGATCGCACATGTCGCCCGGATCGTTGGCATCGCTGTCGCGTCCGTCGCCGTCATTGCCCATGCGCGGGTCGGACACCATGTCCCAGCCGGGCATGATGTTGGGCGAGCCCGCGATGTCGGGATGGCTCATCTGCAGCCCGGTGTCGACGACGGCCACCACCACGCTGCGCGAACCGGTCGTGCCCTGGCGGTTCCAGAAGGTCTCGAACCCGGCGCCCCCGGCCGTACGGCCATCCGTCGTGCCCCGGTCGCGGAAGTGCCATTGCAGCGCCCAGAGCGGATCGTTCGGATTCTGGCTCACCGGTGCCGGTGCGGGCGCCGGCGAACCCGTCCCCGAACCGGCGTCCGGCTTGGGGGCATCCTTCGTGCGCCGCACAAACTGGTTCTGGAAAATATAGTCCGGCTCGACGTATTCGAACTGGCCAGACGCGCGCAGGTCGCGCACCACACAGGCCGTGGCCAGCGCGAGGTCACCGGCCACGTCGGCCGGCAGCATGTCTGCCGGGCATTCCGCCTGGTCGGCCCGCACGAGGAAGTCGGCCGGCCCCGTTCCTCCCTTCCGGAACTGCGTCGGGCTCGCACCATCGGCGCCGATCTGGATCACCATCTGGCCCTGACGCGACAGCGCCACTTCGCCCCCGATGCCATACTTGGTCATCGTGTCGAGCATCACCGAATTGGCGTCGATCTGTGCCTTGAGGGTCTCCCTCACAACCGGCGCACGGCGCGCCAGCTTGCGCATCTCGGCCTTCTCCTCGACCGGGAGCGCCTTGAACTCTTCACGCGTCAGGCCTTCCAGGCGGCGTTCCTGCAAGGGCTGCTCGGCCATCATCTTGTCGATGTCGGCGCCGGCCTGCGCAATATCGCGCTGGGACTTCAACTTCGCATTCGGGTCCAGCGTGATCTTCGGCAGCATCTGTTCGGGCAGCATGATCTCGCCGGCGGGCGCGCGCGACATCGCGGACTGGGGCGCCTCGGCCGGCGGCGGAGCAGCCGATTCCAACCCCTCTCCAGCGCTTTCGGGCGCTTCCTCGTAATAATACTCTTCCTCGAAATACTCGAGCTCGTCGGCCGAGAACTCCGCATCCGCCACCGCCAGTGCAGCCGGAGGCGCAATGTCGATGGGCTTGGCGATGATCGAGCCGATGGCGACCAGCGGGCGTTCATCCTCGTCGATCACGAAATCGGCCATCACCGTGCCCGCAAGTGCGCGGTCAGTCGTGGCGGCCGATTCGAGGTTACGCGCGCTCGGATCGACAATCGTCTCGCCGCTGATCTGGCCTGCCGACGTGTTGGCCAGTGCCTTCGCGCGCTCGGCGCGTTCACCGATCTGGTCACAGCCCGACAGCAGCGCTGTCCCGGCCATGGCACACAGGATAATCCAGCGCAGCCGCCGATCTGTCACTCGTTTCAACATGTTGATGGTCCCCATGCGATTGCCAATGAACGCCCCAGCCCCATAGGTTAACGCTGTGATCAGATTATGACGAGGATGAGGCGGTGTCCAATCCCTTCAGACGGCGGAGACCGAATTGACCCAGACCATCCGGCTCGAGATCGCCGCCCCGCATGCCGAAATCATCCTCGACCAGCCGCAGCGCCGCAACGCCCTGTCGCTGGAGATGTGGGCAGCCCTGCCCGCGCTTGTGGCGTCCGCCAACGCCGAGCCGGCCGTCAAGGTGATCCTGTTGCGGGGCGGCGGCGGCGTGTTCGCGGCAGGCGCCGACATTTCCGAGTTTCCCGTCATCTACGGCACGCCGGACGCCGCCCGCCAGGCCGGCCAGACAATCGCCCGCGCCCTCGCCGCCCTTGAGGAGAGCCCGAAACCCGTGATCGCGGCCATCGAAGGCCCCTGCGTCGGCGGCGGCGTCAGTCTTGCGGTCGCCTGTGACCTGCGCCTTGCGGCCGCCGGCGCGACTTTCGGCATCACGCCGGCCCGGCTTGGCCTCGTCTACCCGCCCGGCGACATGCTCCGCCTTATCCGCCTCGTCGGCCCCGGCGCCGCAAAGCGCCTCCTCTTCACCGGCCGCATCTTCAGCAGCGCCGACGCGCTGGCCATGGGCCTGATCGACGAACGGGCGGACGCCTCCGCCATCCTGCCCGCCGCCCGCGCGCTCGCCGCCGAGATCGCGGCGCAGTCCCAATGGTCGGTGCGCGCCACCAAGCGCATGCTGCGCGGCTTCGAGCCCGGGCAGATGCCCGACTCCCCCGAGGCCCAAGCCCTCTTCCTCGAAGGCTTCGCCAACCCGGACTTTGCAGAGGGTGTCAGAGCCTTCCTCGCCAAGCGCAGGCCGGACTGGAAGGTGCCATGAGCCTGGCCGCCGCCTTTCTCCGGTTCCGCGAAGCCCTGCCCCGCCGCGCCCGGCTCTACGTAGGCGGCTGCAGCGGCGAGCCGCTCGGCCTCGTGGACGCCTTGCACGCTGCGCCGGACCTCGCCGCAGGCCTCGCCTTCGTCGGCCAATGGATACCCGGCATCAACCAGACCGACTGGGCGAGCCTCCACCCGCAAGCCGAAGCGGAAACAACCTTCCTCGGCCCTGCGCTGCGCCCCTCCTTCGAGGCCGGCCGCACGCGCATCCTGCCGATGACTTATTTCCAGTCCTGGGAATGGCTCTCCCACACGCCGCTCGACGGCGCCGTGTTGCTGGTCTCCCCTCCGGATACGGACGGAAATGTCAGTCTCGGCGTCAGCCCGGATTTCGGGCCGGCCCTGATCGCCCGCACGGACCTGCCGATCCTCGCCCTCCTCAATCCGCACATGCCGGCGCCGCGCCACAGCGTTAAGGTGCCCCTCTCCCGCTTCGCGCTGACCGCGGAAGACGCCCGGCCTCTCGTCAGCGTGCCGCCCGCGCCCCTCGCTCCCGCCTTCAACGACCTCGCGGCCCATATCGCGGCCCTCGTGCCGGACGGCGCCGCGCTGCAATTCGGCATCGGCAACGTCCAGCAGGCTGCGCTCACCGCGCTCACCGGCCGGCGCGGCCTCTCCATCTGGTCCGGCGTCGTTTCCGATCCCGTGCTCGGGATGCTGGACGCCGACTCTGCCCTTCCCGTCACCACCGGCGTCGCGGCGGGTACTCCCGCGCTCTATGCGCGCCTGGCGCAGGAGCCCCGCGTGCGTTTCCTGCCGGTCTGCGAAACCCACAACATCGCCCGTCTCACCGCGCTGCGCCGCTTCACGGCCGTCAACTCGGTGCTGGAGGTTGACCTGTTCGGACAGGCCAATGCCGAATTCATCCGCGGACGGCAGGTCTCGGGCACCGGCGGTCTGACCGACTTCCTGCGCGGCGCCCGCAGCTCTCCCGGCGGCGCCGGCATCACCGCTCTCCTGTCGACCGCGCGCGGCGGCGCCGTCAGCCGCATCGTCCCGGGGCTCCGGCCGGACGCTGTCACCGTCACCCGCGCCGACATGGATGTGGTCATCACCGAGCATGGCGCCGCCCACCTGCGCGGCCTCGCCCTCGACGCCCGCGCCCACGCCCTGATCGCCATCGCCGCCCCCGCCCACCGCGACACCCTCGCCAAAGCCTGGGACGAGATACGCAGGGGAATGTGATGGAACGCGACCATGCTCTCTCGGATTCAATTGACGCGGTTACGACGCATTCAGCCGCTATCCTCGACCTCAGCGACTTGAAGCTTCGCCCGACAAGGATGTTGCCCGCATTTGGGCAACGCTGACAGCCGCGCCGCTGCGCCAACTCTCGGGTGAACAAATCGGACCGTATTCGGGCTCAGCCATTTTTACGATCGGCGGCGTGTCAGACTACAAACATTTTTTTCCGCGCATCCTTAGCAGGCGACTTTGCGGGCTCTCTGGTTGGGAACCGAATCAGAAATTATTGCTTCGCGGCTCAACTATGCGGGCTGGACGGCTTGGCCAATACTTGAATGCTCGGCGTTGCTAGGTGTTTTCTAAGCAGCTTGGCGGTGCGCCACGCACCAGCATCCTGATTCAGGCGCGGACGCCGAAAGCTGGTTCTGCGCGCTGGTAAGGCTGGGCGAGCCGGTCGAGACCTTGCTTTTGGAATGGCTCGAAGATGCGACAGTCGCCAAACTCGTTCAGTTGGCTGATTTTGTGAAAAAACTGGATGCGATCTCGGCTCTGGAGTCACGCGACCGGATCTAATGGCATGGTGTGAGTCCACAAGCCCGAGCAAAAGTTACTGCGTTTCTGACATCCGCTCCAGTTCGAGCCGGGTTGGCTTTTGCTGAGGGACTCACCGATGAAGACGATCATTGGCGCGTCCAGCTGGCCGAGCAGGTGATCACCGACTTCACGAGTGTCAACCGGCACTAGAGCATCCCGCGCCAAATGTGAATCTCTCTTAGGATTCCCAAGGCGGCGAGTTTGTGATTCACCCTTTGTGGAGGTGGATCATGGGCAAGAGTTACTCTT
>Ga0163144_10000897_pt1 | contig 70608 bp, 64 predicted proteins | sample OliLak19BULKMAT1_FD_123175 | JGI IMG/M metagenome (GOLD analysis project Ga0163144, IMG submission 123175) | Freshwater microbial mat bacterial communities from Lake Vanda, McMurdo Dry Valleys, Antarctica - Oligotrophic Lake LV.19.BULKMAT1 | ecosystem: Environmental > Aquatic > Freshwater >... | reverse complement strand
TTGTTAACCCTTGGGGTTAGCTATGATTTTTGGAAATGAAAAACACTATTTATTATCCCTCCGGGGAATATTAACTTTCTAAAGCCTTTTCTTTTCGGCAAAGACTTTTGAAAGTTACTATATATTATCGTAAGTTTTAACTATTTTCGAAGGTTCAGACGATTTATATGGAACTTGGAACTCCCATCCATCAAGCATTGTAATTATTCGATCCAAATTTTCACCACTAGCTTCATGATGCTTTTCTAGCATTGGTAAAAATAAGTCTTGCGCTATTCTTCTCATTGAATCTGAGTATAAATCTTCAGTTTGATGAATGAACTCAGTAAGTATTGGATCTTTAAGTTCCTGATCATTTAATCGCCGAGCATTTTTTAGAGAACTCAAAATATCATCTGGATGATGGCCTAGGGTAATCGGTCTACTTGGAAGTGTAGAAGTATATTGACCTTCTGAATTCAAATAAAATTTTTGAGAGAAATTACTAGTAACGGTTACAATTGAGTATTCTGCCTTTTCAGAAGGATCTCTAGAAATAAGTATATTTAAGGGTATCCTCACGACCGCCAGTGTAGATTGGAAACCTACAATTTCGTTATAAGACAATGCCTCATTGATTATCGTCAGACGTTCATTGGGTGCAAGGTCGGAATTTAAGAAAGGTTCTGATTGCACAATTTATGAAACTACAATTAATAATTTTGTTTTATAGTGTGATTGTTTATTCGTCTTAAAAATTTTTGTTGGATAAATCTTGAAGTTGCTCGTCAGTTTTTGTTTTGCTGATAGTTTCATTTAATTGCTTACGAAACTCATCGATCTTAAAATTATTTTTCCCTTCAAAATTAGAATAGACAGAGGTAGACACAACGGCTTGGCATAAATCTTCATTACTATTTGGAGAAAAAAGTACTTGAACATACACAGTCCCATTGTTTCCTTCGACGGGTATCAATGCTTGGTAAATCGCGGAAGTACCACTCTCGTTCAGTGCCACCACCCGTACTTTTGCATCTAATTCAGTTAATATTTTTAAAAAAGGACCATTCCAATCTAAAGAAACTTTACTATGAAGATCGGTCAGTTGTTCTTTTGTGCTCATATGATCTAAACACAAAGCTAGATTATTGGCCTGAATTATTAATTCATTCGCAGAGAGGGAGGCATTTTCTAGGAAAGGATTTTGAGAGTTGATCGCAATTTCTCTTAATGTCTGAATTTGACTTGAGCTATCAAAACTTCCAGTTACTTGTAAATTCTCTGTAAAAGCTGTCATACCATTGGTTATGAACTTAATTTATCCAAAGGTATCGTAAGCTTATGTATTAATAATAAGTGACATAATAAACTGAAGTTATTGATTATTTGAAGATCTTAAAAAAATACCGCTTTGCATTTCTGTCACTTTCTTTAGTAAAAGTTCATTCACAATAACAAAGATAAAAATGCAGCATTCGGGACACTGCGAAACGTGCCCAAAAGGAGGTTATCAATAACAATTCTTTGAATATTAACTTTGATTTAAATTTCCAAGATCTGCTGGAATTTCAATTCCAAGTTTAGACGCCACCCTTGCACCATAATCTGGATCCGCTCTAAAGAAATGACAAATTTGTCTCATTTGTACTTCCTTTCTAGCTTGGCCTAAAACACCAGCAATTCGTGAAGTTAATCTGTCTTTTTCTCCATCATTGAAGAGACGATATAGATTACCTGGTTGAGTAAAATCATCATGATCTAAAGTTGAGTCATATCGATCAACTACCGTTGAACCTAAATCCATTTTTGGATCGTTGTAAGAAAGATCTGGTTGAGGAGAGCCTGCTATCGAATTCGGTAGATAATTAGGGGCACTTCCAAAATTTGCAGCATTTGCGAGTGCTCCGTCTCGCATGTAATTCATCACAGGACAGCGTGGCTTATTAACTGGAATTTGATGATGATTTACTCCAAGTCTGTGCAAATGAGTATCTGCATAGCTCATTAATCTAGCTTGCAACATTTTATCTGGACTTGGTCCAATACCAGGAACAAAAGAACTTGGCTTAAATGCAGCTTGTTCAACTTCAGCAAAATAATTTTCAGGATTTCTATTCAGTTCCATTGTTCCCACTTCAATTAGTGGAAACTCTTTATGTGGCCAGACTTTAGTTAGATCAAAAGGATTCCATCTGTGAGTCTTAGCCTGTTCTTCAGTCATCACTTGTATAGAAAACTTCCATTTTGGAAAATCTTTCTTGGCAATTGAGTCAAAAAGATCTCGTTGATGAGTTTCTCTATCCTGTCCGATTAATCTAGCAGCTTCAGTATCATCATGATTCTTAATGCCTTGTTCAGTTCTAAAATGAAATTTACACCAAACCCGGGATCCATTTTCATTGATTAAAGAATAAGTATGGCTGCCGAACCCATGAAGATGACGATAACTAGTAGGGATACCTCTATCAGAGAAAAGAATAGTAACTTGATGCAGAGATTCAGGACAAAGAGACCAAAAGTCCCACTGCATATCCATATTTCTTAAATTTGTTACAGGATCTCGCTTTTGAGTGTGGATAAACATTTGAAATTTGAATGGATCGCGTACAAAAAACACAGGAGTATTATTTCCAACTAGATCCCAATTTCCTTCCTCTGTATAAAACTTAAGAGCAAAACCGCGCACGTCTCTTTCGGCATCTGCAGCTCCTCGCTCTCCAGCGACTGTTGAGAATCTAAGAAAAAGATCCGTTTTTTTGCCAACGTTATTTAGAAATTTTGCACTAGTGTATTTTGTAATGTCTTTAGTAACAGTCAATGTACCATATGCTCCGGATCCTTTTGCATGTACTACTCTTTCCGGAATTCTTTCTCTGTTAAAATGTTGCATCTGTTCGAGAAGCTGAACGTCCTGCATCAAAACTGGACCACGAGGACCAGCAGTTTGAGATTGCTGAAAACCGACTGGAGCACCATTGAGAGTAGTGAGTTTCTTATTTTCTGACATAGTTGATCCTAGGATTTTTAGATTGTGTAGCAGATTGAAAACTTAAATAACTTCATATCAAGTAAATAGTAAGTCCAAAAAGAACTTTCCGAAAGAAAATTTTTTTTTGGATTTACGATCCCACAGAGGAATAACTATAGATCTGAATCACAAATCTATCAGAATAAGTCTCTCTAATTTTTTAATTATGAATAAAAAACTCAATTATCTAGGAGTATCAACGAAAAGCTTTTGAGTTACGCTGCTAACTCCATCAACTGAATTAGCAAGTTCTATAGCCACGGCGGCCTCTTCTTGTGATGAAACAAAACCTTTTAGAGTAACTGAACTTTTAAAAGTATCGACATTTATATTTAAACCAGAAACACGTTGATCAGCTAAAAGTTTAGTTTTGATCATAGCTGTGATTCGTTGATCGGTAAGAGATTCCTGTGTTGTACGATCTTCTTGAGTTGCAATGTAAGCTGTTTCAGCCCCTACACCAGCAGCAGCTAATAAGCAGCCTGAAAGGGAAGAAATTGATACTAGAAGAATTATTGAAGTTGTAAGTGTTTTCATATGTATATAGGTAACATTTTTGAGATAAAAGTTAAATAGTAAGTCCAAAAAGAACTTCCGGAAAGAAAATCTTTTTTCGGACTTATGATCCCCGAGAGGGATGATAAATAGCCATCTCGACTAAATGTTTTAGGTAAACCGAAGGTTTACAACAAAATAAGTAATCGTAAATTACTTATTGAGATAACTATAGATAGAAAGAATTAATATTTTTGATTGTGGGGTCGACTTTGTTTTTGCAAACCCTTCCCCAAAACCAATCAATTGGATAGTTACTCCTTTTGATTTCGATCTCCATGAAACGCCAGAAACTGTCCGATCGTTACCACAGTCACGGCCAGCCAGAATGCTAGTCCTAGGGTTGCTCCGAAGAATACAACACCAAAGAGCGACATGCAGAGAGGCTGAATTGATCCGATCAAGGTAAACTTCCACAAAGTGATCTGGGAATATGCCTGTATGCTCTTGCGGTCACTCCAAAAACTGCGGATTCTTTTTGTGTGAGACAGGTTTGTAATCCCCAAAAGAAAGCTGCGGCCGAGAGAGCATACAGGCAGATTCCCAGAGCCAAATCAGAACCGTGTAAATCGCGCAGGGTTTTGTAAGTGCTGCAAAACTTTTTGCGTTGATCTTCGTTACTCAAGGCCAACAAAATTAGTAACAGAGAAACGAGATAGGTTGCACATCCTGCAACTGCGTAGTCAGTCCCATGAATCAGAAGAGACATGGCCGAAGGAACAGAAGCAGCGAGGAGGTGGGCAGCTATAGCAAGCCCGACTCCTTTAGTTCGGACTTGCATTTTGATTCTTCTTTCTTTGTTTCTTGAGACCTTTCAAAGTCGACATCCACAGGAATAAGCAATGATGCTATTTCCTCTGAACCTGTGCTTTACAGTTCACAATTACTCAATGTTTTTTCTAACATGCAAAAAATGAGAAGAAAAAAACAAAATAAAAGCTAATAAATTTAACACCTTGTATTTAGTTTAAGATACTAAAAGTTAACAAATTGACTGAATGAAAACTGTCTGTTAGAGGATTGTTAAGATCTGGTTAGTTAGTTCTTTTTACAGGCTCGTTGTTCTTACCAATTGAGCCTTTGCAATGATTATAACACTTTTAGTGCGGAGATTAGTTGTTTGCTCCAAACAAGAAGTGGAGGTGTCATTAAAGATCGTATATTTATTTTACCCAAAATGGGTTGCCCGTAACTTAATTTTTAGGGATCTGAATTTTGTGCTGATGTTGTTTAGGCTCAACTTTTTCTTACGACCTATAAAATTATGAGGACTCCAAGCGAGAAAACTCATGAAAATTCAGATGTTGTGCAAACTACTTTTGGTTTTGCTCTAAATTTTGATGAGGATCCTCCTGATTCTTCTCTTGGGATTCCTCATAATAATCAGCAATCTGCTGTAATTGATTTAAGTTCTGAAATTGTTACTGCGGGTTCCTCCTCTGCTCGTTTTTCAAGTCAACTCTTCTTAATACCTCAAGAAAGATTAATAGTACTTACTCCAAATGAAGAGCTTGTAATCATGGGTGCTAAGGTTGCTGGCTTTGATTTTGATGAAACCTTAGTTCTTGGAACTGGAAAGCATTTTCACGATGGAGAAAATGCTCGTTTTGCTGGTGGACTTGAAAGAGCAACACGTAATTTAGGAATTTCCTTTGATAGAACAAACTGGTCAAACTATTCACAACATGCAGGTTTAAGCGAAAAGGATTTAATAGCGAGACTCGCCATAGGTATTTATAAAGAGCATGGGGTTTTTATTTGTCCACGTCACATTAAAAACGCGGTTGATGCGCATGCTGATGAAAACTTTCATGAACTTCTTGGAAATGTAAGTGTTGCTGGCGGTGCGTTAACAGCATTGACTGGGGCTCGTAGTTCAGGTGCTAGGGTGGCGGTTTGTACGGCAAGTTCAGTTTATATTCAAAAAGTTTTAGAATACTTTGACCTTTATGAACACTTTGATTATTGCCAATACGATGCTCCTAAAAAAAATTGGAATGCTCAGTTTTCAGGTGGTCCTATTGAAAAAATGTGTGCATACTTAGGAGAATCTGTCGAAAATTCTGTATTTATTGGTGATGGAATTTCGGATGTTGCTAGTCATAAATTAGCTGGGGGTTTAGCAACAGTTTTATATTGTCCAGATCCAGCAAGACTAGATAGGAAACTTTCTGAGATTGAGGCCTTTAGAGTCCAAGCACCAACTTCAGCAAATAACGGATTCATTTACGTAGTTTCCAATCTTGCTCAGGTTGTTTTTAAAGCTGGAGAAGGAAATCTTTCTCATCAAGTACAATACAAGGAAGCCGCCTAAATTATTGTTATGAAAGTTGATTCAAATAAGCCAATAACTCTAGCATTTGGTGAACTTCTTTGGGATGTCCTTCCTAGTAAAGAAGTTTTGGGTGGCGCTCCTGGTAACTTTGCTTATCGTCTTTCAAACCTGGGATTTCCAGCAAAAGTTGTAAGTCGTATTGGTAATGACCTACGTGGTGAAAAACTTTCACAAATTCTATCCGAGAGGGGACTCGATCTTTCATTGCTTCAAATGGATTCAAAATTACCAACAGGATTTGTTGATGTTCGTCTCAACGAAAACGGTGAACCAGATTTTACTATCAATCGTGGAGTGGCTTACGATCAAATTGAGTTAACTGAAGAATTAGAAAAGGTTGCAGCTAGTTGTAAGGTACTTTACTTTGGAACCTTAGTTCAGAGAAGTAACAAATCTCGAGAAACAATTTTGAAGTTAATCGATATGGCAAAAGATGCAACAAAGTTTATAGATTTAAATCTAAGAAAAGATTGTTTTAGTGCTGAGACAGTTCTTAGTTCATTAGAGAGAACAAATATATTAAAACTGAATAAAGACGAAGCATCTGCTGTTTCAAAATTATGTGGATTTGATGCTCCAGAATCAAAAGCTTTTGCAAGAAAAGTTATCAGTTCTTTTGATATTGATATTTGTATCATTACCCAAGGCGAAAATGGAGCCTATGCACTTAATAAGAAATCCGAGGAAGTTGTAGCCCAAGGTTGCACAGTTAAAGTCGTGGATACAATTGGTTCCGGGGATGGCTTTAGCGCAGGCTTCGTTTCTGGATTTTTAAGTGGATTATCTTTGAATGAATGCTGTAGAATCGGCAATAAAATTGGAGCTATTACTGCGACTAGAACTGGCGGTATGCCAATAATAACTTTCGACGAGATAGAAGATTTTGAATCAAACAATTCTACCAGATCTGCCTCCATTTCCTAATTCAAAAGAGAAGCTTTTAGAAAATATTAAAAGCATGACTATTTTAGCGGGCACTTCTTCAAGTCTGCCTAAATTTCAAGCCTTATCAAGTTGTATTCCAACTCTTGATTCTGCAACTCCAATAAGTTCAGTAATTGTAATAGATATTGGAGGAACTGCAACAAAAGTTGGAGTTCGCATGCATAATCAATCCCTTGATTGGCAGATCCTTATAGAAGAGCCAAATGACTCATTTGAAGATTCCACTTTACCAGTAAACTCTCTTGAGCGTTTTGCAGCCATGGTAGCAAAACGAATAACAACTCAGATAAATAAATTGCGCGAGATAGATACGCACTGGGCTTTGGGCATTGTTTGGTCAAATGCAATGCAAAATTCCTTAATCAAAAATATTGGTATTGATGGAAATATTATAAACAGAGCTAGGTATTCTAAAGCTGAGTGGTTTAACCAAGATACTAAGGATGAAGATTCAATCGGTCAAATATTTTTGAAAGCATTTAACAAAAGTGGGATCAATATTTCTTTATATCTAGTTGCTAATGATACTCCTTTAACAATGAAAGCCTTAAAAACTGCGAATGCAGGGATGGTTGTATCGACAGGCTTGAATGCCACAGTAGTTAAAAAAAGTTCATCTGGACCAATAATTTGTAACGCTGAAATGGGGACTTCTTTCTTTCTTGATAAAGAATTCATACACCCAGAAGATTTCATTGCAGAGAATAAACCAGCTTCGATTATTGAGCATTTAGTTTCTGGAAAAAATCTACCTCGTCTTTTTGCTTCTCATATCATGGCTAATACTCATCAATATGGAGAGGTTTGCACCCTTTCTAAATATTTTAAATCAATTGGTCCAAATGCATATGAATTTTTTACTGCTCAGGATCTGGCCAATTGTCTAGAGAGACCACATGATTTTTTAACTAAAACTCGATCGAGTTTAGATTTCGATCTGAATGCTCTTAAGTATTATCAGGCACTTTGTCGCTCAATCATCATTCGTGCAGCTAGACTTTCTTCTTTATTTGCTTATGCAGCAGTATTTGAGCAATTTACTGAGAAAAATCATTTTATAATAGCCTTAGATAGTTCTCTTTCACGAGGCATTCCTCTTTTCTGTCAAACATTTCAGGAATCTTTAAATGAGATTACACCTAAGGGAAAATCAATCAAACTAGAACTTATTGATAGATTAGAGGTTCCTGGAGGAATTATTTCAGTTCCAATGCAAGGGGCGGCCAATGCTCTTGATGCTTTGAGTGCGCAATTTGAAAGTGTTTGAGATTAGCTTTTAAGGCTATAAAATTCATGATACGAACTGATTCAACATGGTCTTTAGCTCGTTTATCTTTCTTTTTCTTTTCTTACCTCTGACAGTACTTGCTTACTTTGTAAGTCCCCGATCTTATCGCAATACAATTTTGCTTATATCAAGTTTGATTTTCTATGCCTGGGGCGCAGCGAATATAATTATAGCACTACTCGTTAGTTGCTCTATCGATTACTTTCTAAGTAAAAAACTAATTCCACAAAATAAATTTCAGAGTCAAAGAAAATTATATTTGATCATATCTGTTGGAATGAATCTTTCTCTACTTGGATTCTTTAAATATGCAAATTTCTTTGTCGAACAATTTAACAATTTAATAGATACATTTGGTGGATCTGAATTAACTTGGACAACAATAATTTTACCTATAGGAATTTCGTTCTTTACATTGCAGAAAATATCTTACCTTGTTGATGTTTATCGAGGTGATACCGCTCCAGCTAGAAATGTTTTTGATTATATTCTTTACGTAATTCTTTTCCCTCAACTGATTGCCGGGCCAATTGTACGATACCTAGATGTTGCCAATGAGATCATTGAGCGCAAAACCTCGATCGATCTCTTTTTGGCCGGTTTAAGGCGTTTCATTCTTGGTTTGGCTAAAAAGGTGTTGATTGCAGATGCAATGGGGACAGTTGCAGATAATATTTTCAAACTCTCTGCCGATCAACTTTCAACTCCCTGGGCTTGGATAGGAATTACAGCATATGCATTTCAAATATATTTCGATTTCTCTGGTTACTCTGATATGGCCATTGGCCTTGGCTGGATTTTTGGTTTTCATTTCAAAGAAAACTTTATGCGACCTTATTTAAGTCTGAATATTACTGAATTTTGGAGACGTTGGCATATCTCACTCTCTTCTTTCATGCGCGAATATGTTTACTATCCATTAGGAGGAAATAGAGGCACAAATTTTTCTACTTATCGAAATCTTTGGTTAGTTTTTTTGGTATCTGGACTTTGGCACGGGGCTGCTTGGAATTTTATAATTTGGGGAGCATACCATGGAGCATTCTTAGTTTTTGATAAGGTACTATGGTTAAAAATTTCTGAGAGATTCCCCAAATTCTTTAATGTTGCAATTACATTTGTAATTGTTTTATTTGGTTGGGTTCTTTTTAGATCAGAATCTCTCAGCAATGCTTTGCAATATGCTGGGATTATGATTGGACTTAACTCTCCTTCAGAATTATTGCTGATACCAAGAGCTGTTCTAATAGATAATAGAAGTATTTTTGTTTTTGTTGTTGCAGCGATGTTTTCTTTTATACCACAACTTAAAATTGAACCAATTTCTTTTAAAATTTCCGATTCAATTTCAGGAACAATTTGGAACGGAGTTCAAATCATAATTTTGCTTTTATTATCCAGTGCCTACCTAGCTTCAAGAGGACATACTCCATTTTTATATTTTAGGTTTTAATAATGATTAAAAAAACTAAAATATTCGTAATTTGTTCTTTATCAATTTTATTTTTTTTGCCATTTTATTTTTCATTTTTTAAAATTGGAGGAAAAAAACTTTCCGGCAGCACCTATCAAGGGGAGCAGGTTGATTTCTCATTATCTGCATTCCTAAATCAAAAATTTCAACAATATTTTGAGCAGGATTTTCAGAAGAAAACCGGTCTTCTCGGATATTTAGTACGATCAGATAATCAGCTTAATTATTTTGCATTTCACCAAGTTTCATCAAATCCTAAAGCAAATGTTGTCTTAGGTTTAAATAATCATCTTATCGAACGAAATTATTTAAAAAGTGCTAATCGAACAGTTATCAATAATCAGATAAAATTACTGCAAATCACTTCGACCCTAAAAAAACTACAAGCAAGTCTAAAGTCAGATGGTATAGGTTTTCTTTTAATTATTAGTCCAAATAAACCGTCTTTTTATCCTGAATCTATTCCAGCCTGGTACAGAGTTGTCGGTAGTGAGAGTCGGTATGATTCTCGTGAGTTTATGATCGCAGAATTAAAAAAACAGAATATTAACTTCATTGATGGGTTTTCTTTCTTGAAAGAAAAAGAAGCTGAGTTTGATGAACCCATGTTTGCGACATCTGGAACACATTGGAATGAACTTGGTGGTTGTTTTGCCGCAAGTGAAATCTTAAGAAAGAGTGCTGAGATTCTTAAAAAACCATTGCCCAAAATCGAGTGTCAGATTTCAGGAAAAAGACATCGTCCGGCTTATCAAGATATGGATCTTTTAAGAATTGCAAATCTTTGGATGCCCGAACTTTTAATGTCAAAAGCCCCCAATGTTGTCTCTGTTACTTCAATGGAAAAAGGGACGCAATTGCCACAATTATTAATTATAGGTTCTAGCTTTTGCTGGGAGCTCCTACGACAATTTGAACAGAGTAAATCTACTGCGAAAACTGAGTTTTTGTATTACTTTAAACGTAGAATTGTTAATTCCGCTGATAAGGGGAGGGAATTGGATCCCATTACATTTAATTATAAAAATGCCACGCAAACAAAAGATATGGTTATTATTGAAATCAATCAGTCTTTCTTGAAGCGAGCTGGTTTCGGTTTTCCGGAAAGTTATTTAAAGTGGAGAGAATTAAGTGCTCCACTTAAATAATATTAATAAAAAATAAATATGTTTCAATCATTTTTTATTGCCTCAATCTTAGTTGCATTAAGTATGACGATTCTTTGGTATTACCAAGTTGTTCATAAGGACGCTGGTATTGTTGATGTAGGCTGGACACTTAATTTTTCATTGATAGTTATCATTTATGCTTTAATGTCAGATGGTAATTTTGAACGTCGATTACTTGTTACAAGTTTAGTTTGTATTTGGTCTTTTAGACTTGGTATGTATCTTCTTTTCAATAGAATTATTGGTAAAGAAGAAGACGGAAGGTATAAAGCTCTAAGATCTCATTGGGCACAAAATGCAAATAGAAATTTCTTTTTTTTCTTTCAGTCTCAAGCTATTTTAAACCTAATATTATCCTTACCTATTTTATTGATAATGCAAGATTCGACTGAGATTTTTACAAATTGGGATTATCTTGCCGTAACTTTAATGATTACAAGTATAGTTGGAGAATCAATTTCAGATTTTCAATTAGCTGCTTGGCGAAAAGATCCTTTAAATAAAGGTCGAAGTTGCAGAGCTGGTTTATGGAACTACTCTAGACATCCAAATTATTTTTTCGAATGGCTTCATTGGTGGTTTTATGTTTTTTTGGCGATTTCTTTGCCATATGGTTGGCTTACCGTAGCAGCACCTCTTTTAATGCTTTATTTCCTCTTAAGAGTTACGGGAATTCCGTATACGGAGTTACAAGCAGTTAAAAGTAGAGGAGATGACTATCGAGAATATCAAAGAACAACAAGTGCTTTTGTTCCCTGGTTTCCTAAAAAAGTTAGAAAAGAATAAGCTTTGATTACTATGTTTATAGAACTAGCAGAACAAGGAAAATTACCAGATTGGATAGTGCGTTGTGGGATTCGGAGTCTTTTATATTACCGACTTTGGATTGAAAAAAGAGGTAATTCAGAAGATTGGTTAGAAAAAAAGAAGCAACTAATTAATTTTCTAAAAACCTCAGCACTTGCTGTTGAGCAAAAAGCAGCCAACGATCAGCATTATGAATTACCACCAGAATTTTTCGAAATTGTTCTTGGACCAAGAAAGAAATACAGCGGATCTAATTTTGTAACTTCTCAAGTAAGTCTAGCAGATGCTGAAGTTGTTGCCCTTACGCAAATTACAGAGAGAGCTGGTATAACTGATGGTATGAGAATTTTAGAGCTTGGCTGTGGATGGGGATCTTTATCTTTGTTCATGGCTGAAAAATTTCCGAAATCAGAAATTATTGCAGTATCAAACTCAAATCCACAAAGAATATCTATTGAGAAAATTCGAGATAATAAGGGAATAAAAAATCTTAAAATTATTACCTGCGATGTTTCAGACTTTGTACCTGAAGGAAATTTCGATCGAATTGTTTCAATTGAAATGTTTGAACACTTAAGAAATTATCAAGAGATGTTTAAAAGAGTTAGTAATTGGCTAAATTCTGATGGTCGTTTATTCCTACATGTTTTTTGTCATATTTCTAATCCATACCTTTTTGAGACGACTGGTAAAACAGACTGGATGGGGAAGTATTTCTTTACAGGGGGAACAATGCCTAGTGATGATCTCTTTTATTATTTTGCTGATGATCTAATTATCGAAAATCATTGGCGTATCAATGGTTCTAATTATGGAAGGACTTCCGAAGCTTGGCTTAAAAATTTAGATTGTTCCAAAGAATCTATTTCTAAAATATTTGAGGGAACATATGGAAGCTCGGCCCCTATTTGGTTACAAAGATGGCGAATGTTTTTTATGTCCTGTGCTGAACTGTTCTCTTTTCGAAATGGGAATGAGTGGTTTGTTTCACACTATCTTTTAAAGAAAAGAGCAAAATAAGCAATGAGTCAAGATCGATTGAAAATCGGCATTGTAGGTGGCGGTATATCGGGAATTGTTTCTGCTTATATTCTCTCTCGTAAACATGAGATCACAATATTTGATAAAAATTCCTATTTAGGTGGTCATACTAATACAGTTTTGATCAATTCTGGTCCTGATGCTGGAACCAAAATTGATACAGGTTTTATTGTTCTTAATGATAAAACATATCCAACTTTCCATGCTTTTTTAGAAAAGCTCTCTGTACCTTGGCGCTATAGTGATATGTCTTTTGGTTTTTATTCCGAATTATCTAATCTTCAATATGCCGGTACTAACTTAAATGGCATGTTTGCTGATAGAAAAAACATTTTTAGTCCAAGTTTCTTGAGGTTCATTCTAGAAATTAAAAGATTCGCTGATGAGTCATTAAAAGCTTTAGAATTCAATAGACTTCACAGAAAAACAGTTAAAGAGTTTGCTCAGGAATTAAAACTTTCTTCAAATTTTCTCAAGTGGTATCTATTACCTATGGCTGCTGCCATTTGGTCTTCGCCAGAGATAGGTATCTTAGATTTCCCTGCTCAAACTTTAGTTACGTTTTTCAAAAATCATGGTCTTTTATCTTTTAGCGATCGTCCGAAATGGCAGACTGTTGTTGGGGGGAGTCGCTGCTATGTTGAGGCATTTTTAAAAAGTTTTAACGGAAAAGTTATTTTAGAAAGCGCGATCTCTCAGATTCAGAGAAAGTCGAATAAAGTTGTAATTAATTGTAATCAAAATATACAACATGAATTTGATAAAGTAATAATCGCAACCCATGCCGACGAGGCCTTTTCCTTGCTAAGTGACCCAACAAAGACCGAAAAGAGACTTTTACAACCTTGGCAGTATCAACTTAACAAAACGATTCTTCATACAGACCCTCAAGTGATGCCACCTAAGAAACTTGCTTGGGCTTCTTGGAATTTTAGAGAAGAGAGCGGTTTTAATGAATCTCAGCCTGTCTCAATGACCTATTACATGAATCTTTTACAAGGTTTAAAAACTCAAGAACAGTATTTCGTAACTCTAAATAGTAACAAATCTTTAAATTCAAAATCAATTATTGCTGACTTTAATTACATGCATCCTATATTTTCTATGCAATCTGTGGCAACACAATCGGAGCTGAATTCCAATGGATTTGAAGATAATATTGGTTTTGCTGGAAGTTATTTTGGTTATGGTTTTCATGAAGACGCAGTTAAATCAGCAGTTCGTTTAGTTAAATATTTGGATCTGAGTCTATGAAGACACAAATCTTTACTGGCAAGGTAATGCATGAAAGACTCAAACCTAGAATCTTTAGGTTTACTTATCCAATTGTAAATTTATTTTTAAATCTTGATGAGATTAAAGAGATCTTTTCTCAAAAATTACTTTTTGCTCTTAATAGATTTTCATTACTTTCTTTTTATGATCGTGATTATGTTGAACCAACCGAGGAACCGTGGAGAAGTAAAATAAACAAATTGCTTGGCCAAGAGAGTTCAAATGTCAAATCTATAAATATTCTGACCTCTCCTAGATTACTTGGATACACTTTCAATCCAGTTTCATTTTATTTTTGTCTTTCTGAAGATAAAAGGGTTGTCGCAATTTTTGTTGAAATTAATAATACCTTCGGCGAAAGACATATTTATAAACTTCATTTAAATACAACTTCTTTAATAGAAGGAATCTCAGCAAAGCATCCTAAAGAATTTTATGTTTCACCATTTAATGAAGTACAAGGAGATTATGAGTATCTTTTTAAACTTAATCAGAACATTTTACAGATAGATTTAAACATTCGAGAAGGCTCAGAGCTTGTTTTTCGTTCAAGAGTTGAAGGAAAACTGACTAACTTTACTAAGAATCAACTTATAATTAAAATTCTGAAGAACCCATTTCTTTTCTGGTCTGCCATGCCTCGTATTTTGTGGCAGGCTGCTAAGCTTTTTTATAACCAAGGATATCCTGTGAGGGAAAAACCAATCCCATCTCACAAAGATACATATGTAACTGCTACTCCAACTTTTTTTGAACGTTGGGCAATGAGTCTAGCCTTTAATTTTTTAAGTCATATTCGCATCGGAAAATTAATCATTGAGCTTCCAAATGGAGAAACAAAGATTTTTGGAGATTCCTGTGATACTCAGTCTGCTACTATGAAAATTCATGAGTATAAATTCTTTAAAAAAGTGATACTTCATGGAGATATTGGTTTTGGTGAAGCTTTTACTGAAGGACTCTGGGCCACTCCTGATTTAACTGCTGTAATTTCACTTTTTATTAAAAATGAGAAAGCATTGTCAGAACAGCCATCTCTTTTTTCAAAAATTGGAGTAATTAGAAATCGACTACTTCATATTCGTCGTAAAAACACTAAGAAGGGAAGTCTTAGAAATATTAAAGAACACTATGATTTAAGTAATAATCTTTTTAAACTATTTCTAGATGAATCGATGATGTATTCATGTGGAATTTTTGCAAACCCAGATGATTCTTTAAATGCAGCACAAAACAATAAAATAAATACTATTATTGAAAAAACACAAATTAATAGTTCTGATCATGTTTTAGAAATTGGATCTGGTTGGGGAGGTTTTGCCATCACTGCTGTTCAAAAAACAGGCTGCAAAGTAACAACAATAACTTTATCTGCCGAACAAAAGGTTTTGGCAGAAGAGAGAATAAGAGCAGCAAATCTTTCTGATAGAATTGACGTTCAACTTCTTGATTATCGAAATATAGTTGGAAAATATGACAAGATTGTATCAATAGAAATGATTGAAGCCGTTGGGCAGAGATTTCTAAGGGAGTATTTTTCTGCAATCTCAAATGCACTACGTCCAGGAGGAAAAGCCTTAATTCAAGCTATAACTATTCCAGATCAACGGTATGATCTTTATTCTAAAAGCGTCGATTGGATTCAAAAACATATATTTCCCGGATCTCATATTCCTTCACTTGGAGCAATTAATACTGCCATCTCAGAAAAATCCAATTTATTAACCAAGGAACTTGAGAGTATTGGACTGCATTATTCACAAACTTTACGGCAATGGCGGACTCGATTTAATGCCGCATCTTCTGAACTGACCCGTAATGGTTTTGGCATGGAGTTTCAACGAGCTTGGAATTATTACTTCTGTTATTGTGAGGCCGGATTCTCTACCAAAGCTCTCGATGTTTTACATATTATGTTACAAAAACCAGATCGTGGCTAAAAACTAATCAGCTTTATGACAAAACGTCCATCAACTTTTAAAAATATTATCTTGATGAATGTTTCTTGGTTTGCTTGTATTTTAGGAGCTGCTAAAGGATTTCCTGAGATTGGCCCAGTCATTGTTGCTTTGAGTCTTCTTGTTCAATTTGGTAAAGAGGTATTCAACCCGTTTCTATTCCTGTTTTTTATTCTGGTTGCAATGATTGGAACAATTGCTGATCAGATTTTAATACAGTTAGAAGCAATCTCTTTTTCCTGTTGCTCTTTCTTGCCAAACAATTATCCACTTTGGATGCTAGCTTTATGGGTTTCATTTGCCACTGCATTTTTTTCATCCTTAAAGTTTATTCGGAGTCGCTATATTATAGGTTTTATATTTGGATTTTTAGGTGGAGCTGCTGCATACTATGCAGGTGCCGAACTTAATGCAATTTATCTTGGTAGCGATTTAGAAAAATCTCTTTTCCAAATTGCAGTTTTATGGGGAACTTCTGTTCCTGTACTAGGGCTTATTCATCGAAGGCTATTTAAATGAAATTATTTTTACTTGGTTTGATTTTAGGAGTTGTTTTGACTATTGGTTTTTTTGCCTTTAAATTTGCAAGAAAAGTCGCTAGGAAAGCCAATAGATATTGATTAAAAATAAAGTCATGATAACTCAAAAGATTTCGATTATGTCAGGTGAAAAAAAGTCTGATGGATCTGTAAGTATTCATGAATTTTCTAAATCTGAAAGACGCTTAAAAGCATTTTTGATTGGCAGCATTGGCTTAATTATATCTTTGGTTTTTGTATTTATACCAATTCTTCACTTAATCTTAGTACCATTCGGATTCTTAATAACTTCCATTTTAGTTTTTAAGAAAATAAAAACTGAAAGAATAATTGTCTCGGGCCAAGGAGAATGTCCGGCATGTCAGTCTTCATTTCGAATTCTTAAACGTACATTTCGATTTCCATTTGTTGATGTCTGTGAAAAATGTTCAAGGCAGGTTTCGATAATTCAAAAGCAATAACTTTTTATTGACTTAAGATATAATTAAAAACACTTTCAGCATTATAAAGTTAATTGCTGAAAAGGTACTTTTGTTTAATTTGTCTATGCAATTGTTCTATTCAATTGTTATATGCAATTGTTTTATGAATGTATTTAGAAACTAGGCTCAAATAAAAATATTAGATCCTGATCCATTCCTTTAAAATCTTTAGATCTTTCATAAACTAATAAATTTTCAAGTGCTATAATACAATGTTCACTTGGTGGAGGAATAGAAATTTTAGCACCGGGTATTAATGGTAAAATTTGGATCTGACCTTCTGTATCTTGGCAATGCAGAAGTAGACCGAATCCTTCTTTGACTTCTAGTTCTTCTTCTTTTAATGAATGCTTTTCAAAAGCTAAAAATTTACTGGCATCTATTGCTAGATACTTTTCTATTTTTGGGTGATCATGAACTCTTATCGCAACGCCTCCCCAATTTGTTTTGATTGGTCTAGGTAGATTGTTTATTTGCACTTGGTTGTTAATTTCATCTCTAATATGTTGAAAATCGTTATATTGGATTGAGCATTCTACTTTCGTTTTTTGCCATTGATAAATAATATTCTGACAAAATGAATTGAAAGTTTCATTAGAATCAAAACAATCGAGATTTGAAAATATTTTAGAAAAGTCCTTTAAATTTGCCTTGGATTCTAACCACAATTTGAATTGATTAGAGGCAGTAGCCCTCCATGTTTTGTTACTCATCGTTTGTATCCTTTATTTTTATTGGCACAGCATGTGCTTAATTAACCCAATAAGTGTCGGTTTAGCGATATGAAGATAACATTTGATAACAGTTTTGAGGCTCTTAAACCTAGAATTAATGCTCCATTAAATGGGGCAGAACAGAATTCCAATTTTGGATCACTTTTAAAAGATATTTCACCATTTGCTACACAAGATAGTAAAAACATTACAAATTTAGGTCCTCCAAAACGATCCTTAGATACTGATGTTGGACCCATGGCAAGCTATAAGTTTGCTCCACCCTCAATGATTCTCACAGAATCTTCTAGGATTACTGATGGTCAGAATGGCGTTTCTTTAGAAGATGGCAGTGTCAAATCTCCGACACTTTTAGAAGCAAAACGAGTACGTTCTAAAAATGCTTACAAAGGGTTAACTCAAGAAGAACGAGGAGAGGAAGTCAAGAAACTCGCTTCTGCATATGGATATAAATACGGGATAGATCCTAGTTTAGCCCTGGCTGTGGCACAAGCTGAATCAAGTTTTGATCCTAAAGCTGTAAGTACTGACGGACATGCTAGTAAGGGTCTTTTTCAACTACTTGATGGTACAGGCAAGGAACTTTTAGAAAAACTTTCTCCAGATAAAGAATACGAGCCATTTAATCCAGAGCAAAATTCTGAGTTGGGTATTTCATACCTTAGGTATCTGCATGATATATTTAATTCAAAATCAGATCTGACGAAAAATAAAGAGACTACACCAGCGGCAAATTCAGCCTCTTTGGAAAAACTTGCCGTAGCAGCTTTCAATGCAGGTCAGGGTAGAGTTGCCTCTGCACAGAACGCAGCTAAGAATGCTGGACTGAACCCAGGTGAATATACTCACATAGAAGCATATCTGCCTGAATCAACTCAAAATTATGTGAAAAAAGTGGACGAAATCAAAGCCAGATATGCAGTTTCAGAAACAGAGATTGAAGGTTCATAAGTTCCTGAAAAATTTTCAAATAAAATCGTTGGCAAGGAGTTTGCACTAAGCTTGATACTGAATTCGTATTCGTCCAGGGAACTATTAGGATGGATATCATTATTATTTTGAAGAAAAATTCCGCCAGGGAGATTAGGCCATGACAATTAATTTACGAAGTAATATTGCGTCTTTGCAGTCTCAACGCAATTTAGATATAACCACCTCTGCTCTTAATAAAACATACGAGAGATTATCCTCAGGTCTTAGAATTAATAAGGCTCGAGATGACGCAGCAGGTTTAGCTATTGCTGAACAGTTAAAATCAGATTCTCGAGTTGCTGCCGTAGCAATAAGAAATGCGAATGACGCGATTTCAGTTATTGCCATTGCTGATCAAGCGATCAATCAAATTACAAGTGTTTTGAGTCGTCTTGCAGAATTAGCAGAACAATCCGCAAACGGTGTGTTTAGTAACGTACAAAGATCTGCACTACAAAATGAGTATGCAGCCCTAAATAGTGAAATTGAACGTATTGCAGTTACTACTGAGTTTAACGGATTGGGACTTCTCAGTGGTGGTGGTCAGGTTATCTTCCAAGTAGGATTTGATGGAAGTTCTTTATCCCAAGTGACTTACTCGGGTGTACAAGCAACATTGGCGGCACTTGGTCTTGCAAACATGAATCAATCTGCTCCATCATTCTCAATTCAAGGCGCAACAGAACTTGAATCTCAATCTGCATCCAGACTCGCTCTTGACGCTATTAATAGTGCCATTTCAACTGTTACTAGAAATAGAGGTCAATTGGGTGCTGCGGAAAGCCGACTTGATATCACAATTAATAACTTACAAGTCGCACGTGAAAATTTCCTTGCAGCAGAAAGCCGAATTAGAGACGTAGACGTTGCTTCTGAAGCTGCTGAGTTGACTCGATTAAGTATTTTACAACAAGCTGGTGCCTCGATCTTGGCTCAGGCTAATCAACAACCATCTCTAGCGCTACAGCTTATTCAGTAGAGAAAGATAAAAAATCATTAGTGTTATTATAATTTATCTGGGGTCCAAGAGGGCCCTAGATTTTTTGGAAGAGCCAGACTTTGTATTATGTAGTAAAGATTATTTAAGGTAATGAGATTTTCAATTTTTAACAGGTAGATCTTTATGCAAGCAACAATAATATTCTTAGCTATTGTATTAATCATCCTCTTCATTATTTCGAGCATGTATAATAAATTAGTTATACTTCGCAACAGGTATAAGAATTCCTTTGCTCAAATTGATGTGCAATTAAAACGTCGCTATGAGTTAATCCCAAATATTGTTGAAACAGCTAAAGCTTATTTAAAGCACGAACGTGAAACATTAGAAGCTGTAATCTCCGCTAGAAATAGAGCTGTTCAAATTAATCAAAGTGCAGAAGGAAACTTAGGAGCTACACAAATACTAGCTATGGCAGGAGCCGAAACTGCACTCAGTGGAGCCTTGGGCAAACTTATGGCGATATCAGAAAGTTATCCTGAATTAAAAGCAAATCAAAACATGATGCAATTAACTGAAGAGTTAACATCGACAGAGAATAAAATTTCTTTTGCTCGTCAAGCCTTTAATGATGCAGTGACGTACTACAATACTTCAATTGAAAGTTTTCCTTCTAATTTTATTGCATCTTTTTTTCATTTTGCACCAACTGCATTGCTTGAGTTAGAAGATAAAGCTGCGGCACAACCAGTAAGAGTCTCTTTTTAAAAAGCATTAAAATGGATTTCTTTGCTCATCAGGATGCTGCAAAACGGCGCACAAAATTACTTTTGTTTTATTATATTCTTGCAATTGCGATTCTAGTTTTACTTACTCATGTTGCAATAATTGGAATATTTATTCTTCCAAGAATGTTGCTAGAAGAATTTGAATCAAAAGCTTATGTTGAACATTTTTATCGCTTAGATATTTTTTGGCCTGTAGCCGCTTGTGTAAGTTTAGTTGTGGCAATTGGATCAATTATAAAGATCTTCTCATTACGTAAAGGAGGGGCTTCAGTAGCTCAGGCATTGGGTGGCAGAGAATTAGATCGAAGCAGCCTTCAGTCCCATGAAAGACGATTAATCAACATCATTGAAGAAATTGCGATTGCTTCTGGTACCCCTTTACCAAGAATATTTTTACTCGATTATGAAGAAGGAATTAATGCTTTTGCTGCTGGATATACGATTAACGATGCTGTTATTGGAGTTACTAAAGGTTGCATAGAAAAACTTTCTCGAGATGAGTTGCAGGGAGTTATAGCCCATGAATTTAGTCATATTTTGAATTCTGATATGCGTCTTAATATCAGATTAATCGGAGTACTCAACGGAATACTTGGTATTTATGTAATTGGACAGACTTTGCTAAGAGGTTTTACTTCTGGAACTAGACGTTCTCATCTCAATCGACGTGGAGGATCGGGAGGATTACCAATCGCACTTTTTGCAATATCATTGGTTGCAATTGGAAGTGTAGGAGCTATGTTTGCACGTCTTATACAAAGTGCAGTTTCTCGACAAAGAGAATATTTAGCTGATTCTTCAGCTGTACAATTTACAAGAAATCCAAATGGTATTGCTGATGCTTTAAAAAGAATAGCTGGTTATGAAATGGGCTCATGGGTAGCGAGTTCCCATGCAGCCGAAGTAAGCCATATGTTTTTTTCTGAAGGCCTCAGCGGATTTTTGGCAAAGTTATTATCCACACATCCGCCACTATCGACACGAATTTTTAGATTAGATCCAAACTTTAAAGGTGAGTTCCCGAAGACAGACTTAGATTTAAGTATTGATACAGAAATGGAGGCTCTTTCAAGTCATGTTTCTGCCCCAAGAACAGAGGTCTCTCATATTAAGATCTCCCCCCAAGATGTGATAAGTTCTGTGGGGACAATTCCAAAAGAAAGTATTTCTAGGGTACAGGAATTAATTTGGGCATTACCCGAATCAATTAAAGCTGCAACTAATGATTTAGAAGGTTCGCAAGCAATTATTTACTGTCTGATGCTCTCATTTGACTATGACATTCGTGCCCAACAAATCGAACTAATCTCTAAAATGATTGATAATGCAATACTAACAAAAGTCTTGGAATTTGAAGCAAACTTTGTATCAATTAAAGCACCACAACGGTTGCCCCTACTTGATATGGCAGTAGCTTCTTTACGCAAGCTTTCAAAAACTGAATATATCAAATTTAACGAACTATTAACTCAATTAGTTCAGTTTGATAAACACGTTTCTCTTTTTGAATTTGTGACAATTACAATTATCCACCATGCTGTTGAGCGACAGATTTTTTCTAGAATGCCAATCAAGGTAAAGAGCAGGTCTCTTGATTCTATTCTAAAAGAAGCAGCTGTATTATTGTCAGCTATAGCAAATACTGGTCAAGATCGAGCCATATTTGCAGAGCAGTGTTTCGAGGCTGGACTTGAAGAACTGGCCGCAAAGTATGGAGCAAGTTATTTGCCACCTTCCTTGTGTGACTTTAAACTTTTAAATCAAGCATTAGATTTTTTAAATGAAATAACTCCAGATTTGAAACGACGATTAATTGCAGCCTGTGTTAGGACTATGAGTCATGACGGAAAAATTGCAGTCGCAGAGGCGGAGCTTCTAAGAGCAATCTGTGAATCACTTGAATGTCCGTTGCCAGTATTTGGCACGTAAAAACTGAATTTTATTTTACTTGAAACTTAAAGGAATCTCTTAACTTAGAAAGTTGTATCTGAGCTACCATCGTAGCTTTCTCAGCACCTTCAGATAAAACTTTTAAAAGATATTGCTCATCATCTCTAAGCTTATTGTAAGTAGATCTCTTATCCTTTAAATGAGAATTTATAACTTCATAAAGCTCTTTTTTTGCATGACCCCAACCCAATCCGCCTTGCTTCATCCGTTTATCAAGGTCTGCATATTCTTCTTTATTTGCAAAAAGAGAATAAAGTTGTCCAATCAAGGATGGTCCCAGTTCTTTTGATGCTTCAAGAGGAGTGCTATCACTTTTTATTGACATGATTTTCTTTTCTAGATTTTTCTCGTCGCAAAAGAGTGGAATTTCGTTACCATATGACTTTGACATTTTTCGACCATCAAGACCTGGAATTGTCATCACATCTTCTCTAATCACAGGTTCAGGCAATTTAATAAAATTTTCACCTAGTATTGCATTAACTGAACCAGCAATATCACGTGACATTTCTACATGTTGTTTTTGATCCTTACCTACAGGCACGATGTCGACATTATACATTAAGATATCGGCTGCCATTAAAATTGGATATGCAAAGAGTCCATGATTAACATCTTTGCTTTGAGAGACCTTATCCTTATAAGCGTGAGATTTCTCTAAAAGTCCCATGCCTGTGAAGCAAGAGAGATACCATGCATATTCAGTAACAAAGGGAACATCGGATTGACGATAAAAAGTATGTTTCTTGATATCAAGTCCCAGAGCAATCCAAGTAGCAACTAAATCCATTGTAAATTCATGAAGATTATTGCCATCTTTACTTGAGGTTAGGGCATGAAAGTCTGCAATAAAATAAAGACAATCGTAGGAATTTTGATACTCAATGGCAGGTTTAATAGCCCCAAGGTAATTCCCAATGTGAACATTCCCACTAGGTTGAATACCTGTTAAGGAGCGTTTTTTTGATGATGGGGTCATATCATGTTGAATTTACGTCTCTTGATTGATTAAGTCCATAGTGAGTGACATAATTCCGAAGCAAAGTAATAAATTAATTCCCTCACTGTCGAGCCGACCGTGAGGGAGGCAGAACGAAAAAAAAGCAAGTGACTCAATAAGATAACCTTTAGTCATGAAAGTGAAGTTATTGATTTTGTGCAGATATTAAAATATCTCACTTTATATTTAATAGTTAGCATTGGTAGTAATCGATGCAAGATGAAAGAACCGAAAGCCTTGAATTAGAGAAAGCAACAGAGATCTCTTTTGCTACTTATTCAGAATTAGCGGCTATAAATCCCATAGTTTTGAAAGAAATACTTGCTTGCGGTCCCAGTGAGAAGGTTAATCGATGTTTAACAACACTTCTTACTTGCTCGAAAGACTTAGCAGCAAAAATTAGAGAATCAGATCCAAAAATATTTTTGGAAATTAGTGTAGAACTGTGGTCACTATTTATCGCAAGACCTTGTGGCGATGGAGAAGTGATATCTAAGGAAATAAGGGAAGTTTTTGCTGATGTTCTGAGTGATTTCGAACCACGATATTTTCATTCAAGACTTTCCTATCATCATGAAGAATTAGAAAGAGAGATTTCAGAGAGAGATGGAAGTCTAATCTTACATAATTTACCAATTGGAAAAGAAATTATTAAAAATGGGGGATGTTATGATTGTAAATTTGCCCATGCTATTTGGAGACTTTTACAAACGGATCCTGATTTAGAATTCAAAGATTTTGCTAAGCAGATATTAAATAGATTAGATAGTACAAAGAAATTCGGTTTTGAGCCTGTTGAGTCAATTCATGCAGATCAGAATACACAAGAAAGAATCGACAAATTACAAAAATATTTATACCAATATTATTATAGAACAGTTGCTTTTACCTTGGAAGCAAATGCATCAAGTTATATAATCGGACAAGTTTTTGGAAAACTTTTACCACAACAACCGCTATTTTTTGCGAGTCTAAGAAATAGTATGGAAAGACTTGGGGTATATAATAGTGCCGAATTTGCTCAAATACTCGACGTCGATTCACTTGATAAAAAAACTGCAAAAGAATTCAAAAGTAGTAAAAATACAAGATCTCCGAAGAAATTTGCTGCATGGTTAAACGGATCTGAAGCTTTTGAACATGTAATGAGTCCAGCTCTAATTTATGTCGCCAGAGGAGGATTTGAGGCTGCAATATCTAATACTGCCGAAGAGATTTTGAAAGTTTTACATATACCAGTGCCTGATAAAATAGATGTTAATACTTATTCTCAATCTGTTTACCGAAATGCCGAATGGCTCTATTATTTCCCGCCAAGCATCTGAGAAAATTAGTTGATTTAACTGTAGTGAGTGACAAATAGAATTCTAAAAACTCAGAAACTAAAAGCTATAGCAGTTCTCATAATTCTGGGAGAGAAGCAGCTAAGCTTTGTAGAAGTATGAGCTTTGGAAAAGAGATTTGAAAAGCCTACGGCTTTCAGATTCTCGAATGAGAACCGCTATTTATTATTGGTCGTGCCTCAGGCACGAAGGGCTATAGCATCTCATGCAAGGCTTTTGGTTCTCATCAGGAAGTTCAAGAGATGCGATAGTCAAATTTTTTGATTATTTCAAATGAAGTATTTCGTTGTGCTGGTATAAAACCAGCGCGACGAATATGAAAAACCAATTCATCAGGAGTCATTAAGCAACGAACTGCGGTATGCCCACCTGCTTGAGAAACGACATTCTCTTCAATCATAGTGCTTCCAAAATCATTGCAACCAAAATGAAGACCAATGGCAGCAATATCTGGTCCACATGAGGGCCAGCTAGATTGATGATTTAAAACATTATCTAAGAAGATACGACTGAGTGCTATATTTTTTAAGTATTCAACTGGACCAGCTCCTAAAGTATCAGCTCGTTTACTACGTCCTAAAGAGGTATTTTCATTATGTTGTAAGGGCCATGAAATGAAAGCATTAAAACCCTCAAGTCCTTTTGCCAGACTTCTATCCTGTAAATTACGTAACTTCTCTAAATGATTTAATCGATGATTTAATGATTCTCCGAAGCCAATCACCATGGTGCAGGTAGTTGTAAGATTTAAACTTTGGGCTACTTCCATTACCTCGATCCATTCATCAGCTTTTATTTTCTTAGGACTTACTCGGTTACGAACTTCGTCATCTAAAATTTCTCCACCGCCTCCTGGAAGACCTTTCATGCCGACTTCTTTAAGTGTGGAGAGAACTTTATGACAAGAAAGTCCGGAAACTTTCATCATCTGTTTTATTTCTGAAGGAGAAAAGGCATTTAGTTCAATGGGATATTTTTTATGAATCCAAGAAATTAAATCGACATAGTAATCAAAAGATAGATCATCGTTATGCCCACCTTGAAGTAAAATCCTCGTGCCTCCCAAAGCCAAGGTTTCTTCAATTTTCTTACCAATAACTTCTTTTGATAAAACATAGGCTTCGGAGTGTTTTGAATTTGGTCTATAAAAGCCACAAAAAGTGCAGTCAGTATTACAAACATTTGTATAATTAATGTTGCGATCAATTAAAAAAGAAACAATTTTACTTGGATGAGCCTTAGCTCTAATAGAATCAGCAAGCTCTCCCATTTCTGTAAAAGTTAAGTTTTGCCAGAGAACTTTTGCTTCTTCTGTCGCAATGCGTTGACCTGAGTGAATCTTCTCTTTAATCTGTGCTAAATTCGGTGCTAACATAATTTTAGATAATATCTTTTAACCATTTAAAATCAAATCCAATTGGATCTGATTTTCGACCGATTGGGAATGCAACCTCGTAATGAGGTAAGATATATTTAATATTATGTCGGGTTTTAATCATTTTTATCAGTTCTCGAAGAGCAAAAATTTGCATATCTGGATAGGGATCAAGCCCATCATTGAGATTAACCATCTCAATACCAATAGAGAAATCATTAACTCGCTCACGACCATCTTTCATTTTTGAGGCTCCTGCATGCCAGGCCCGTTTTTCTTCTGCTACATGCCTAACTAAGGATCCATCACGATCAATCGTATAATGAGCCGAAACTTTGGCATTAGGATCAGAGAATTTAGCGATCAAGTCTGCTAATGTATTCAAAACAGTGGCATGAAGAAGGACAGTATCTATCTCGATATTCGGAGTTCGATCATCAAAGTTCGGGCTAGGAGCCTGACGTATATTCAGTGGTTTTGATGGGCTTTGTTTCATAGTAATAAGTAATATATATAGTGTTTTTCGAAAATTATTGTCGTATCATAAGATATAGAATAGATATTAAGCTAAATCTTGTTTCTTGTTAACCCTTCGGGTTAACTATAATTTTTGAAAATAAAAAACACTATTTATTGTCCCTCCAGGGGATAGCAAATCTCAAAAGTCTTTGCTTTTCGGCAAAGACTTTTGAGATTTGCTATAGTAGTAACGGAATCTACTTTCCTATGATATGTGGGTTCCGTCACTATTTTTTTATATAATTAATACAAGAAGTACCGAATGAAAACCATCACTATCTACCATTCTCCAGATGCCGATGATGCCTTTATGTTTTACGGCTTACAATCAGGAGCAGTAAATATTCCAGGCTATGAATTTAAACATGATTTAAAAGATATAGAATCTTTGAATCATATGGCACTTAGAGGGGAACTTGATGTTACGGCAGTTTCCGTTCATGCATTTGCCCATCTAAAAGATCAGTACGCAATTCTTTCTTGTGGTGCTTCTTTGGGCGGTGAAAAATATGGACCTCGTTTAGTCGTCAAAGCTGGTGGCAATAAAGATCTCTCTACATTTAAATATATTGCAATTCCAGGCGAGCTTACATCCGCTTCTTTAGCTTTGCGAATGTATCTTAAAGAAGAGAGTTATGAAGCTGAGTTAGTAAATACTTTTTTTGATGACGTTCAAGCAAAGGTTCAAAGTGGCGAAGTAGATGCCGGTCTATTAATCCATGAAGGTCAAATTACGTCATACAAAGATGGTCTTGAAATAATATTAGATCTCGGTGAATGGTGGTGGCAAAGAACAGATTTGCCTCTTCCTTTAGGAATTAATGTTGTTAAAAAATCTCTTGGCGAAGAGGGAATGCGCGCAGTTCAGAAAGCTCTCAAATGTAGCATTGAGTATTCACTGTCTCATAGAAAAGAAGCAATTGAATATGCCCTTCAGTATGGCAGAGGTTTAACTGTTGCTGAAGCAGATGAATTTATTGGAATGTATGTAAATGAAAAAACTCTCGATTTAGGCGATAATGGAAGGAAAACAATTCAGCTTTTTCTTGATGCAGCATTTAAGATGAGAATGATACCAATGGAGGTTAAGCCGCTTTTTATTCCATAGTTTTGAGGTCCAATTGACAGATATTTACTTAGGTATAGATCAAGGCAGCGGTAGTTCAAAAGCCATTCTAATTAATAAGGAAGGAAAGACATTATTCTTTGACTCAATTTCAATTAGCAGTTCTTTTCCAAGTTTAGAAAAAGTAGAACAAGATGGAGAGGAGATTCTAGAATCGATTCTAGAATTAGTTATCCGTGCAAAAACCTTTTCCAGAAAGTCTAACTTACGAATTCTTTCAATGGGATTTTCTTGTCAACGATCAGGAGTTATAGCTTGGGAAAAATCAGGACACTCAGTTTCAAAATTGATTTCTTGGCGAGATGCACGAAATAAACTTGCGATACAAAAGCTTGCTATAAATGAAAAGGAAATTTTTGAATTAAGCGGTTTACCTTTAACTTATCATTATGCTGCTTTAAAAATTTCTAAATTTCAGGATGAATTTAAAGACAATAAAATTTTTATTGGAACTTTAGATTCCTTTGTACTTTATAATTTACTTTCTGATCATCCTTTTATAACTGAAGAGAGTCACGCTTGTAGATCCCAGTTATACGGAATTAATACTAATGATTGGCATAATAGACTGATATCAATTTTTAGTGTGGATCAAAAACGGCTCGCAAAAATTGTTCCCTCATTTTATGATTTTGGTTTAATACAAGACCTTCCCTTAAGATTTGTTGTTGGGGATCAGCAAGCAGCATTAATTAGTTATAGATCGCTAGAAACGCCAATCTTAAATATTGGAACAGTTGCTTCTATAGTTATTGATACAAAGGAATCGGTCACTTGTCATAATGGATATCTTTCTGCTCTTACTTATTCATCTCAAAGTAGCCAAAGAAATTATCAGTTAGAGGCTTCGATCAATTCTTTTGGAATAACGATCGATCTTTTAAGAAAGAGAAAAATAATTAAAGATCTCTCAGATTTTAATAAGTTTCTAAAACCAGTTTCTGACTCTGCAGTTGCTTTCTTTCCTTTTCAGAGTGGGAATTCACCTGATTGGAAGAATGATTTAGGAAATTTCTTTGATCGTGATTTTATAGATGATACCGAATTATCAAGAGCACTAATTGAAAATATTTCTAATACAATTGCTTTTAATTTAGATAATTTAATAAACTTGGGTGTACTAAATTCAAATAAAAAAGAAATACTAGCATTAGGAGGAGGTTCGGAAATTAATTATTTATTAACTTTTCTTGCTTCTGTATCGGGATTTACAGTCAAATGTATGAAGGAATCACAGGGAAGTGCTTTAGGTGCAGCCCTGGGCTCTATCAAATTGCCACCCTCAACAATTCAGCTTTTACCTATTGAAATTGATAGAACAATTACTCCCGATAAAAATATATTTTCATCAGATCGTTATAAAAAATGGCAAAATATGAGAAAATTAATTCTAAAAGGCGATGTTAATGACTATCGAAGATTCAATCCGGAAACTTAAAGATTCTATAACGAAAATAGTATCTGAATTTTTAACTAATGCTCCAAAAGAAGTTGTTCTTTTGCATCATAACGACACAGATGGGTTGAGTACTGGTACAATTTTATTCAAAGCATTTGAAAGAGAAAGTTATAAAGTCCATCGATTTGCTCTCGAAAAGCCTTATCCTGAAATAGTTGCCAAAATATTTTCAGGAGAATTAATTTCAGATAATGGCTTAATTGTATTTGCTGATTTTGGTTCAGGAATGATTGAAACGATTAAAGAGATTAATCAGAATCGATTTCGTGTATTGATTTTAGACCATCATGCAATTTCAGGTTCTGAATCCTCTTCAGTCAGAATTATTAATCCGCTTCAGTTTGGAATTCGAGAGGCTCACTGCTCAGCGAGTGCTTTATCATTTATTTTTTCCCTGGCTTTAAATTCATGGAATATAGATTTAGCAGCACTAGGTGCGTTAGGTGCCTTAGGTGATGGATTCTTAATTGATGGAGATTTACAAGGAGTGAACCAGCTCGCAGCTATGGAAGCTCGGAAACAAGGAGAGATCTCTTCGACTGGTTTTATATATCTTTATGGTGGAAATTTTGATTATAAGGAACTTTGCAAAGCGGTAGATTGTCTTGGTAGCATTGCATATTTTAAAGGTGGATCTGATATTGCAATCAAAGCACTTTCAGAAAAATCCTTTGATGCTCTTACAATTTTGGCAAAACCATATTTAGAAGAAATGTCAGCTCGTTTTAAATTTGTCATGGAAACTCAAACTTTGAACGAATCCTTAAACATCAATTGGTTTGATCTTAAAGATTCATTTAATGAGTATGGCGTTAAAACCGTTGGGCTTTTATGCCAAAAATTCAGAGATTCTACGAGATTCACTGATCAAGATACTTCAAAATATATTGCAGGCTTTCAGCATGTTTCAAGCATCATACCAGGAGTAGGAGAATTGAAGGAAAAGATAAGTAAAGTTTCTATGAGAGTGCCTAGTTTTTTAGTCACTCAAATTGAAAATGGTACTAGACCTGGATTAACAGAGATTCTACCTCAGGCGACTCGTAAAGTAGGTGGATTTGTTGATGCCTGCCATAGGTTAGCAGCTGCAACAACAATTCCAATTGGTCGTGAAGAAGATCTCATAGTTGAGATGGAAAAAATTATAGCGAGTTACAAAAAATGACTGAAAAGTCAGTTGCAATAATCATCATCAGAAATTCAAAAGGTCAATATTTCTTAAATAAAAGACTTTCTACCAAGAAAATCTTTCCTTCTCTTTATGCTTTAGGAGCAGGTGGAAAAATTGATCCAGGTGAAACGCCAGAAAATGCAGCTAAGCGAGAATTATTTGAAGAAACAAAAATACAAGAACCGATAAGATATCTAGGAGAATTTCTGTATTCAGATTCTTCAGTCACACAGAGAGTATATTCTTATGCGGTTGTTACTGAACAAGAAATTTCAAATTATGATCGAGAATGGGAATGGTCAGGTTGGGTTAATGAAGATCAAGTTTTAGAATTGTTAGATTCAAAAAGCATATGCCCTGATACAGAAGTGGCCTTTTCCCTCTTAATTTCCGCAACGACTAATAAATCTTTGACATTAAAGCAATCATTTTAATCACTACGGATTTTTATTTTCTAAATCTTCCATGTCTTTTAGTGGATTTTTAAATGAAGGGACGTATCCTTTTTTCATCCATTGAAAGGAGGTTCCACTATTCATAATATTTGAACACATTTCTTTTATTGAGTCAGGAGAATTTACACCAAGCGCTAAATCAGTGAAGATTACATGCTCTTCTTTGCCATTAGCAAATTGTTCTATTAACGGGACACACTTTGTCCAAGTTTCTAAGGTCAAAGCTTTTTGACTAACACCTATTGAATTACCCCTTAAAGATTCTCTTATATCGTATAGTGATTGAGTGCTATATCCGAACATTCTCACTAGATAGGCTCCAATTTGAGTACGATCGCAACCAAATGTTTTATGCTCATAGTTCAGATCGAGATAGTATTTATGGGATTTTCTGTAATTTTCAAATTTCTTCGAATCTTTGAGCATGAAAGCTGAAAGGGCAGTTTGCATTAATGCCCCTAAAATTACACCATCTGAGGATCCTAATGAGGGAATTGCATCACCAAGAATATATCCAAGCTCCATATACTGTAAAAATTCTTCTTCATTATTGTGATTACAGCCATGGATTTCAGCTAATTTTTTTGTTCGACGTAACATATACGTTGCTGTAAGTAATGCTGCATACAGATTTGGTTGTAGTATGGTAACTAATTCCTTGGAAGTAGTTTCATCTGAAACAAGTAGTTGATCAGGAAAAAGAGTCGCCGCTCCAAAGTAAAGAGCATTTTTAATTGTAGAAATTTTATCTATTGGTCTTAGAACTGTAGAAATTCTTCGTGAGGATTTTGTTGGTTTTGAATTTCTAAGTGTCGATACGCAATAACTAATTACGTTTGGAATTGGAGAAAAAAAATCCGCTAACTTTTTTGCTTGTTCCCAACTTTCTGCTGAATAGATATTAGGTTCTACTTTAATATTCTTGATGGAAGCACTAGATCTTTTCATAATTACCACTCAAAATTTTAGAACTCAGAAAAATAATCAACACTCACCTCAATAAAATCGACATCTTGGCCCTAAATGTTAATATTCTGAGCCTTTTCAAGGCCTTTTCTTTTCTACGAAAATTTCGTAAGTATATTAACTCAAAGACTAGTGTTTACGGGCCCATAGCTCAGTTGGGAGAGCGCTACAATGGCATTGTAGAGGTCAGGGGTTCGATCCCCCTTGGGTCCATTCGACTCGGGCCAAAAGGCCCTCGCTCATGGCAAGCCACTGCTTCCGAGTCGAATGCCATGAGTAAGCGAAGCGCATCGAAGGGCCATCGTAATACATTTGAACCTTTTGCCCGATCTTCTATGAGGCTTCTCAAGAAATGGTGAAAATTCGCGAGGCTCGTAAAGCCTAAGTGAGATTTAGGAGCAAGTGCTTTTGGACATTATGAAAAATCTTTCCCACATTAAAGCCGTAATATTCGACATGGATGGTTTAATTATTGATAGCGAACCTGTCTATAAGCGAGCATGGCAGGCGGCGTGTAAAGAGGTTGGATTTAATTTAACTGAGGATGGACATACTGATTTAAAAGGGCGAGGTCGAAAATTTGCTTTGCAGAGAGTTTATGAGGTGGCACTAATTGCTGGTGTGAAGATTGATTTGGAAAAGTTTGTTCCGATTTTGAATAATCATGAACAGCATCATTTTAATGATGAACCACTGCCGACTAAGCATGGTCTCGAAGATCTTTTGACTTTTCTTGAAACTCATAATTTTCTTAGAGCCGTCGGAACTTCGGCATATACAGCTACTGCTAAGAAATGCCTTCAATCTATTGGGATATATAATAAATTTCATGCAGTCGTTGGAGTAGATCAAGTTGATAGGGGTAAGCCATTCCCAGATATTTTTTTAGAAGCTCAGAGGTTACTTTCAGTCCAGCCAGATGAATGTATTGTTCTTGAAGATTCAGAGCACGGAATTGAAGCCGCAAAATCAGCTGGTATGTTTGCAATAAGAATTCCAGATGGTCTAACAATAAAAGAAGTAAAACATACCAAGGCTGATTTGATGCTTGAGACTTTGAAAGATGTGATTTTGTTACTAAGAAGCTAAAGCAGTTTCAATTCGTTTCATCACAGAATCATCTAACCGATCTTTGACTTCAATCGCTTTCATGTTTTCCTTTACCTGTTCAACCGAGGTTGCACCAGTAATTACAGTGCTAACATTTGGATTTTTTAAACACCAAGCTAAAGCTAGTTGGGCCATACTACAATCAAGATCAGCTGAAATACTTTGGATGCCTTTTAGTTTTTTCAGATTTTCTTGGTTTAGATATCTCTCCGCCCAGCCTTGTCGATCTGTAGAAACACTTTTTGGCTTTCCATCATTATATTTGCCACTTAAGACTCCGGAAGCTAAAGGTGACCAAATGGTTGTGCCAAGTTTATATTTTTCAAATAATGGTGAGTACTCTACTTCGAAACGATCTCTTACAAGCATATTATATTGTGGTTGCTCCATTGTGGGAGGAATACAATTATATTTCTCAGACAAGCGAAAAGCTTCTTCTATCTCAATTGCAGACCATTCTGAAGTACCCCAATAAAACGCGAGTCCTGAGCGAATAATGTTATCCATTGCTCGGACAGTTTCTTCGATCGGAGTTGAAGGATCTGGACGGTGACAAAATAGAAGATCTACATAACTAAGTTGTAACCGTAGAAGTGAATTTTTGGTGCCTTCAATTAGATGTTTCCAAGAAAGACCTATATCGTTTGGTCCTTCGCCACCCCAAAAAATTTTAGTCGAGATCACAAGATCTTCTCTTTTAAAATTTTTAAGAGCTTCACCCATAATTATTTCTGATTTACCATGCGAATAGACTTCAGCATTGTCGAAAAAATTACAGCCATGATCAAAGGCAGACTTCATACATTTAAGAGCTAATGAGGCATCTAGTGATCCTCCAAATGTAACCCAGGAACCTAAAGAGAGCTCACTTACTTTAATTCCTGCTTTTCCAAGATTTCTGTATTCCATAGTGACTCAATACTAGAGATTAAATTTTACTAATAACTTGATCTTTATTCATGCGAATTTTTTTTGCAGTAGCTAAAAAATCATCACTAGCTCTATATCCGATTGTGCATAAAACTCTTACATTAAGGCCTTTCTCAGGTAAGTTTAGGATCTTATCAAAATCATCTTTGCTAAATCCTTCCATTGGACAGGCATCAACTTCAGCCATGGCACAGGCTGACATTAGCATTCCTAAAGCAATATAAGTTTGATGAGCCATCCATTGCTTGCCAGCTTCTCCGGTCATTCCTGGAAAACTGCCTAACATCATTTGTCTATAAGGTTCGATATCGCTAGGTTTAATCCCACGTTCTTTAACAATCGAATCAGCATAGGAATTAATGTATTCTTTGGTCATTTCAGTTTTAGTGCAGAGCACTACCAAACTAGAAGCGTCGCTAATTTGTGGTTGATTCCAAGCATGAGGTCGAAGCTGGGATCTAATTTCTTGATTCTCAATAACTAGAAAATGCCAAGGTTGAAGACCAAAGGAAGAAGGAGAGAGTCTTGCTGCTTGCATTATTTTTTCAATAATTTTAGCTGGAACTTTTTTTGAGGGATCAAATTTTTTAGTAGCGTATCTCCATTCTAATTGTTTGATAAATAAATCAAGATTCTGTTCACTCATTGAATTTCCTTAAAATTGAAATAGTTTTCTATAAAAACTTGAAAGTAAGAAATAGAATAATCTATGTAGCTTAGTAAGGACAAGTTAGGACTGTATTATCAAGTAATACCGAGCAGGCACTAGCAATGTTCAGGTAATTCAAGTCCCACAAGATGCCGTCTTAAAATATCTAGGGCAGAATAAGCAGCATAACGACGAATTCTATTCCTGTCTCCAGGCATAAAATATTTAAAGGCCAAAGGAATCTGACCTTTTCTGGAGAATCCAACAAAAAAAGTGCCAACTGGTTTTTCTGTACTTCCTCCATCAGGACCTGCAACTCCGGTTATAGAAAGACCAAAATCAGAATTGTTAATCTGTAAAATACTTTGAGCCATGAATGAGGCAACAGAGGGACTGACAGCTCCGTCATTCAGAATTAGATTCGGATTTACTTTGAGAAGGATATTTTTACATTCATTACTATAACTTATTACGCCACCTTCAAAAAAACTAGAGGAGCCAGGTAAAGAAGTAATTATTGAGCCAAGCATGCCACCTGTACAAGATTCTGCTACTGATAATTTCTTCTTTTTTGACAGGCATTGCTGCATAACTACATGTTCGAGACCAATTTCTGGTTTTAAGCTAATTACATATTTATCACCAATTGCAGAGCTACATTCTTTTATAAGATCCGTTAAATCTTTATTGTAGCTACGAAGAAGAATTTCAATTTCCGGGAAAATGGTACGGTAACAAACTGTAATGTCGCTTGGTAAATTCAAAGATTCAATTCTTTTGCCGATTTCAGATTCTGGTAAACCAAAAACTCTAAGACCTACTTCTGAGAAATTATTTGACAAGTTAAAATGAGATTGAATTAAAGTCATTACAGAATTTTCCCAGATCCTTTGCAGTTCAAAAGGCACTCCTGGTAAAGCAATTATTATCTTTTCTTGATTTGAAAACTCTGTGCGAATCCAAAAAGCTGGCGCAGTTCCGACGGGATTTTCAATATAATTTGCTCCTTTTGGTAAAAATCCTTGTCTAAGATTTGTTTCAGTCAAGGGACGCTTTCTAGTTTCAAAATACTGATTCAAATGATCTAAGCATTGTTTGTCTTCAATGAGTTGGTTCCCTGTAAGTTCTGCTATAGCATCGCGAGTAAGATCGTCAGTAGTTGGGCCAAGGCCACCAGATATAATTATGATATCACAATTCTTGAATAGATAATTTAAAGATTCGATTATTTGAGGAATAAGATCTGAACAACTCAGAACTTGAGTTAAAGAAAGACCTTTTGATCTTAATTGATTCCCGATCCAGTTCGAATTTGTATCGGCAACTCTACCATCTAAGAGTTCATTGCCAATTGTTAAAACAGAAATTTGTAAAGACATCTTAATTTCCTTTCAGGGCTTCTGAAAAATACTTAAAAATATTTAGAGAAAAATCACCCTCCATCATTTCTAAGTGAAACTGTGTAGCAAGACAAAAATATTCATGATCTCGGTGCTCCACTCCTTCAATCACCCCAAGTGGACTCTGTGCACTGACAACTAGATCTCTTCCTAGTTTATTAATTGCCTGATGATGAGAGGAATTTACTCTAATTCTTTCAGATTGAGAGCAGCTTTCTAGGATGCTTTTCTTTTCGATAATTATTTCATGAGGAAGAGGAGTGAGAGCTTCGACATAAGTCTCAGAGTCGTTAACACGATGGGTCTCATTAGGAAAAACATCAGGAATATGTTGATGCAGAGAACCGCCCAGAGCTACATTCAAAACTTGTTGGCCTCGACAAATAGCTAATAATGGCTTTTTATTTCGTACTATCTGACGAGTAATCTCAAGAGAAAATTGATCTAATATTGCTGGACCTGCTAGTGTTAAGGGATGAGCTTCTTCATTATAAAACTTTGGATCTATATCGCCGCCACCAGTTAATAAAAATCCCGAGAGGGTCGAAAGAAGACTCTCTATCTCGGTTTGATTAGTATAAGGTGAAATGAGTAGGGGTGTTAAGCCAACATTAATTAACTTATTAATGTAAGAAGTACGGACAAAGTGTTTCTCACCAAGAGGAACATTTAGATCACTTTCTAAACCAGCGATAATTCCAACAAGTTTGTTAGCAGATTTTTGAGTCATAAAATAGATTTTTTATTTACGATGACTAGGAGTTACTTTTAAAGTGAATTCATTTCCATCCCGTTTAACGCGGACCTCAACTTCTTTGCCAACCTCTAAGTAATTAAAACTTGCTGTGTAGTCATAGATATTATGGATTTGTTGTGTTCCAACTTGAATAATTACATCACCACCCTGTATTCCACCTTTGTCTGCGGGGCCACCTGAAGCTACAGCACTTAATTTTACACCATCAATTCCGGATTGTGCATAATCGGGAATTGTACCGAAATAAATACCTTGAGTATTTACAGCTCCCATATTGGCAGGTTTTGGACTCTTTAATAGATCAATTGGGTTTCCATTCTCAAGCATTCTTGAAACTAATTCCGCTGTATATTCGGTAATATTTTTTAAACCATCGTAGTTTATTAATTCTTCTTTATCTTTTGGAGTGTGATATTCAGAGTGGAGTCCTGTAAAGAGGCTTAAAATAGGAATCCCTTTTGAATAAAATGATGTTGAATCAGTTGGTAGGTAGCTATCATCGTGGGTTAGTATTGCTAGAGAATGTAAGGCTCCATTTTCTTCAATAAGTTTACCCCAAGCCGAACTAGATGCCAGCCCTTCAATTATTAGTTTCTCTTTAAGTCGACCCACCATATCTAGATTAATGTAAGCTTGAAATTTATTTTGAGAATTATTTTTTAAGCCTTTGGTAAAGTAGGAAGATCCTAATAGACCAAGTTCTTCTCCAGACCAAAATGCGACAATTAAATCTCGCTTAGGCTTTAGCTTCTCACTTTTAATTCGAGAAGAAATTATACGAGCAATTTCTAAAACTGCCGCAACACCCGATGCATTGTCATCTGCTCCAAAATGGAGACCATCTTTGTCTTGAGGCTTTGCTAAAGATTCCGCAGAAAAACCTCTACCTAAATGATCTATGTGTGCACCAATAATAATTGCTCCTTGTCTTGCTTGGCCTGAACCAAAAGTAATTCCTAAAACATTTCTGCCGATACCTTTTGTCTGTTTAATATCTATTGAAATATTTAATTTTAAAGAGGAAAGATCCTGACCCAAAATAGCAGTACCATTTTTTAAATTTTCCTCAATTTCATCAATGGATTTAGTAGTATCTTTAAGAATTACTTGAGCTAATTTATCAGATACAAAAATAATACCTAGACTCTCAAAGCTGGAATTTAAATTTAAATTTGATCCAGATAGTGCTGGTAATTTAGCTTTAGAAGGAGTGATGAAAATAATTCCAGAGGCACCTCGATCTCTTGCAAATCTAGATTTATCTCGAAGGCTTGCAAATGAAGAATAGTGTGCATGAGTTTCTTTGCTCAGTCCTAAAGGAACACCTCGGAATGCAACAACCCATTTATTTTTTACATCTGCATGAACATAGGAGTCATATTCAGAAATCTGACCTTTTTTAGGAACCACTAGTCCATAACCGGCAAAGTACATTTTTGAATTATTAAATTCTCCAACCTTGCTAAATCCCATCGGAGTCCAATCTTTATTTAACTCAAATGAAGTAATGATATTTTGAGTTTCCAAAGACATTTTGTTACCAGCTCCGAGTGCTGAGCCAGAAACAAAATGAAAGTGCTCATAGAAAGAGCCTTTGTTTCCTAGTGGCTCAAATCCAAAGTCTTTTAACTTATTTGCTGCATACTCTGTAGCTAATCTTTCTCCAGGTTGACCAGTGCGCCGGCCTTCAAGTTTTTCAGATGCTAGATATTTTAAGGAAGCTTTGAGTTCGATAGGATTGGCTGAATTTGAAAATTTACTAAGAAGCTTTTCTCTTTTTACTTCAGGTAGCAATGTCCATTTTGTTGGTAAGTCTAGGGCTTTTCTTGCAGCTAGATCATTCCAATCAGCAATAAATAGTTGTGATTTGCCATCTCCAGTTCTACTGCCTGTCCAAAGCAACCGAGTTCCATCAGGTGAGAATACAGGTAAACCATCAAAACCATCTGCAAAAGTTATTCGCATCGGTTTTTGTTTACCTCCTGAATCGACAACGTATAGTTCAAAATTTTTAAAACCCTGAGTGTTAGTTGTAAAAATAATATAATCCATTGATGGATGATAGTATGGAGCCCATGAGGTAACTTCCATTTTAGTAATTTGCTTCTCGATGCGAGTTGATAAATCCATTGTAAATATTTCTGCATACGCAGCCTCTCCGGTAAAACGCCTCCAAACTATTCCTTTACCATCAGGACTAAAAAATGCTCCTCCATCATATCCAAATGTAGTTGTCAGACGTTGTATATCTGAACCATCAGAACGCATTAGGTAAAGATCCATTAGCAAAGAAGGGTCTTTCTTGAATGCCACTTCCTCTTCAGGAGTTAATTGTGCAGTAAAAGCACGTCTATTTGAGGCAAATGCAATCCAATTACCATCTGGAGAATATGAACCTTCAGCATCGTAGCCTTTGCTATGAGTAAGATTTTTTAAAGTTCTACCACCATTAGAAGATTCGAAGATCTCGTAGTTTTCATCATAATCCCAGGAATATATTTTCTTTTCTCCGGATTTTCTGAAAGCAAACTCTGCGTTTTCAATGTTAGATGTATTTGGATTAAGGTGAGTTGAGGAAAAAAGTTTACGTTTTCCATCAGGATGTATCCAAGAGCAGGTTGCTTTGCCATGTCCCGGAGAAACTCTTTTGGTTTTTCCGGTTTTAAGATCCATTGTATATATTTGATAAAATGGGTTTTTATTTTCTCTTTCTGATTGAAAAATTATTTTTGATCCATCTTTATTAAAATATCCTTCACCGGATCGCTGGCCTTTAAAAATAAGTTGTTTAGGTTGTGAAATAAATATTGATTCGCCAGATGTCGAATTATAATTTTCGACTGAGAATCGATTTTTAGCTGTGCATCCCAAAAGATTGAAAGCTGTAAAAACTAAAGTATAAATGAGAATTCTTTTCATAAAATTCCAGGATTAATTCCATTTGGGTTAGAAGGACTTCAACTATATAACTCTGAAATTATGGTGGGAAGAGAATATGAATAAGTTTTATTATATAGTGAGTCCAAAAAGAACTTTCCGAAGAAAAGTATTCATAAATTACTTATTGGGATAACTATAGTTGAGATGCAATCTGGTTCTTTGCCAGCTTTAGTTCAAAATGATAAGCACAATTTTTCGAACATGTTTTCAGCTCTGCGTTTTGAGAACAGTTTTTACAGATTTTTGATAATTGCCCACAATTACCACATTCATAAATTTCTTTTCCTGGATTTCCGCAGTGAGCACATAGAAAATATTCTTTAGAAGGCTCTAATTTTTGATCAACAGAAACTCTATGATCGAAAACAAAACATTCCCCTTTGTAATGATGATCTGGATACTGTTCAAGATATTTTAAAATTCCCCCTTCAAGTTGATAGACATTTTCATATCCTTGGCGCTGCATTTCTAAAATTGCCTTTTCGCAACGGATTCCGCCAGTGCAGTACATTAAGATTTTTTTATCTTTGGGAAAGTTTGCTTTTTGAATATATTCAGGAAATTCTTGAAAAGTATTTATATTTGGATCAATAGCGCCCTGGAATACTCCAAGCTCAGTTTCGTATTTATTTCTAGTATCAACTAAGAGGACATCTTCCTTTTCCAAGACTTCATTCCACTCAGTTGGGCTTAGATGATGATTATGAGTAAGCTCAGGAAATAATTCTGTTGAACCAATACTAACTATTTCCTGTCGAGTTTTGACTTTAAATCTGCGAAATGGGTTTTTAAAAGCCCAACTGTCTTTGAATTTTATTTCATTACTTTGAAGAGTCAGTGATAATTTCTTTTTAAATTTTTCGATATTATCTGGTGTACCAGCAACTGTGCCGTTAGCACCTTCGCAAGCTGTGATGATTAGTCCAGAGATCTGCAATCCGGCAGCAGCAGTTTCCAACTCGGTTTTAAGAAGAAACATGGCCTCATCAGTTTGTTTTAAAAACTTGTAGAAGGCGGTTATTTTGAAATTGTATTTCACTAGATGCCTTATAACACACTAGTGTTTGTCAAATAAAGTAGTGACCGAGCTTACAATTCTAAAGAGAAATGAGTACTTTCACTATTTTCGTAACCCCGGATTCACATGCAAAGTCATCTGAGTAAACGGAATATTCCAGCCATTCTTAGTACAGGCATCAACACAGATCTCCTGAAGTAATCTTCTAAGGCGGGCGTGCTGATGAGCAATTGATCCATTAAAATCTACAATCACGGCTAAATTCAAGGAAGATGAGCAAGCTTCTTCAAACTGAACATCTAGATTTACAATAACATTGTCGTAATTTAATTCTGAAAGTTTACTGTTTAAAGTTTCTTTAAGAGTTTTACATATTATATTTGTAGCCTGAGCTTGATGTTTGTAGTCGATACCAAAAGATATAAGATGACGAAATCCATTTGAAAGTACAGTTGGATTTAAGCCACTAAACTGAGGAGTCTGATACCATTTAATACTGCCTCCTAGAAGTTTTAGTTGAACAAATTCGATTGATTGAAGAATGACTTGACCAACTGTACCATCGGGCATTAAAACCCAATCTCCAAAACTTGTTGGAAACCAAGGTTCTTCTGGAACATAATCACGGGAACGAAGATCCGCCACATCTTTAATAGGAAGTCGTAACTCGCCTCCTAAAATTTGAGGATTATAAAGATTAGAGAAAAGATTAAGAGAACGAATAACCCAAGGAATTCCGAGGTATATTACACGTTCCCCCTCTCGAACAGTTCCAATATTTAGTAAAGTCGTGGCATGTGTCCAAAATTGATAAACAGCCTGTTTGGATGTCCATAATATTCCAAGCAACAGCATTATGGTTAAAATTAGGAGTACCCAATCTTCCACAAAATACAAAACCATCATGAAAACAAGTATTGATCCGATTACGGCAATTAAAACATTTAAAATGCTAAAAAGACGACTATAGAGGTTAAATTGAGGACCTTTAGGAGTAAAAGCTTTTTGGACAAGATGAAATAATCGTCGAAAAATAGTCCAAAAAAGAACAGCACAGAATAGAGCAATGACAAGGTTGAGTCCTCGACTCTTAAAAAACAACTGAAAAATTGTTCGTACTGATTCAGTAAGACTTTGCCTTTCTGATAATTTCTTTTGAAGTTGTTGATGAGAAATATTGAGTTGAGTTGCAATACTTTCTTTCCTCCCAATCCACTCAATCTCTGCTTGATTAATATAAGTAAGTAAGTTTTGATCGTTTGATGTAGATTTGATCAAATCAAGATTAATAATTGCTCGATCAATCACTAAAATTTGATTTTCTAATTCCTCAACATCAGTACGTAATTTATCAACTTCACGTGGTCGACTTGTTAACCTACGGACTTCATTTACCAAAGGATTTAAAATCTCTTTTAATTCATTGCCCCAGTTAATTTCTCCGGATTCGGATTGAATAGAAAATAACTTAGCATCAACACCAGTTGCAACCTCACTAAAATTTTCTTGAAGAACTGCTAGTTTTGAAGAGAGCTTTTTAATTTCATCAACAATTTGATCATTTCTACCTTCTCCAGAAGGACTACGTAACTCTTCTTGTTTTTGCTTTAGTTGAGATTCAAGTTTACGAATATTATTTATGATTCCGAGTAAACTTGCTTCCTTAGCAACTGAAGGGAGCATTTCAACTTTATTTGGATTTTCTTGTGCCCAAGCAGAATGATGGAAGGTCAATCCTACAATAGTAAAAATCAACGGAAAAAAAGCCAAGCACAATTTAAAATATTTGAAAGGATTCATATTAGCGAAGCAGTATCAGGTAAGTCATTATTTATCAATCATTCACTCTTCGTTAATCAACGATAAAATGATAAATCAAAGAAGAACTATTTTAAATCATTATTTTACCTGTGAATCAAATACCTCCAAGTGCAGCAAAGCGCGTCGAATGGGCCAAAAGGGCAGCCGATAAAGGTGCAATTGTGCCCCAATTTTTTGAAGTATTTACTAATAAAGTTGAGTTGATTTGTGGTAAATGCAGAAAGGAATTTAGAAGATCATTAATTTTGAATGTCAATGATCCTACTTATGCTTGCCCAGAATGCGGTGTTAAGAACTTTGTGCCGGTGAAGTTTGATTTAAAGTAAGTTTTCTATACTATCTGTAGTCCGGTATTACCACTCTATACGGCCTATCAAATAAGAATAATAATGCAAGAAATAATTAAAGATAATTTTTCATGGCCCATTAATGTTAGGAATTCTCACAGCAATTTTAGCAGCTTTGCTTCAAGCAATTGGGGACATCGGTAAAAAGAAACTTACCAAAGTTGTCTCGCCATATTTGGTAATCTGGCTACCTATATGCATTGCTTTGTTAATAAACTTTATTTATTTACTAATTTTTGGATTTCCTACAATTCAATGGTCGACAATGCTGCCGTTTTTAATTGGAGGCATTTTCTTTTCGATCTTCGTGGAAATATCTTTTGTAAAAGCAATTTCAAGTGCAGAACTTTCATTGATTATGCCCTTTACTGCATTTCTTCCCATTGTTGCCATAATCTTTGCTGGGATTTTCTTAGGAGAAATACCTTCCTGGTTTTCAATCTTTGGAATAATTATTGTTCTAATTGGCAGTTGGATAATTTTTGCTGATTCTGAGAATAATCTTAGTACTTTTAAAGAACTCAAAGAAAAATTCCTCTCATCCGGACCTCGTTACATATTAGAGATGGCCGTCTGGAATGCTTTTTTTGTTTTAATGTTTAGATACGGTTCTAAAGAAAGTTCTTCTGTATTTTTCGCAACAGCTGTTCTGCTAGGAGAGTGGCTCTGTTTTCTGACTTATTTCCTTATTAAAAAAACTAACCCCTTTCGAGCTCTTTCTGATAATCTTTTGCTCGCCTCTTGGACAGGATTTTTTTGGGGCATCGGCATTACTCTAGTCTATGTTTCAATGAATCTTACATTGATAGCATATGCAATGGCGGCAAATCGCATCCATGCTGTATTTGTGGTACTTCTTAGTAGTTTAATTTTGAAAGAAGGAGAATTAAAAAAAAGACTACCTGCCTGCCTATTAATGGTAGCAGGAGTAATAGTTGTTTTACTTGGAAGATAGTTTTTACATAAACGGCAAATTTAAAAAGTTATGTTTCGAGTTAAGGTTACATTTATAAAATATACAGCACTTGTTATCTGGTTAAGTTTTACTTTGGCCTTAGCCGGGTGGGTATATTTCTTTTCTTTTCAACAAGTAACTCGACTTAAAGAGTTAAGTACGGCTGGGGATACTGAATTCTTAAAATATCATCGTATGCTCATTTCAGAAGGGACAGTTTTATTTACTTCCTTGATTCTGGGTGGTTTGGTAATCGGTTATTATATTCTTAGAGATGTTCGTCAAAGTCGAAAAATACAGAATTTCTTTTTAACATTTTCTCATGAATTAAAAACTCCATTGGCTAGCTTACAATTGCAAGCAGAGAGTTTAAGAGAAGATTTGGGATCGTCACAACATTCAGTTTTAGTAGAAAGATTAGTTTCCGATGCCAACCGTCTAGCAATCCAACTCGAAAATTCTCTTTATCTTGCTGAAGATGATAAACGACATCTTTTGATCGAAGAAGTATCAGTCAAAGATGTAATTTTATCAGCTTGTCAGTATTGGCCAGATTTAGAAGTAGAAGTTAATGGAGATTTGATTGTAGCCTCAGATTTACGTGCTTTAGAGTGTGTTGTAAAAAACATAATCCAAAATTCAGTTATTCATGGCAAAGCCACTAAAATTAATGTTGATATGAAATTTCTCTCTGATCAAGCAACTGATAATAAAATAATTGAAATAATTTTGTTGGATAATGGAATCGGTTTTGATGGTCAAGGTGATGAGCTTGGTAAAATGTTTTCTCGACATTACTCTGGAAGTGGTAATGGAGTCGGACTCTATCTTAGTAAATCTTTAATTCAAAAGATGAATGGTACTATTAAGTTTTCCAAGCAAAAACCAAATTTTTCCGTAACAATACAGCTTCCAGGTACCAAAGTATGAAATCCATTTTGCTAATAGAAGATGATTCAAGTTTAGGAGCTACTCTCAAAGAACGATTAGAGAAAGAGGATTTTAAAGTTAGTTGGGCCAAATTAAAATCTGAAGCTGAAGATCTTATCTCACGTTTTAAATTTGATCTTGTAATACTTGACATAGGACTGCCGGACGGCAATGGTTTTGATATAGCAAAAAAAATTAAAACTAAGGATACAACACCATTTATTTTTGTAACTGCTATGAATACAGCTGAATATAGATTGACAGGGTATGAACTTGGAGCTGATGAATATATTCCGAAACCATTTCATTTAAAGGAACTACTCTTACGAATACGAAAAGTTTTAGGATCTGAAGTAAAATTAGAGAAAATAATCAAATTAGGAGATCTAGTAATTGATCTTGAAGCAATGACCATAGTTTATGCAGATGGAAAAGTTGAATATCCCACATCAAGAGACTTTAGTATTTTAAAGTTCTTGATCCAAGTTGCTCCAAAAGTTATAAGTCGCGAAGAGATTCTCAAGGAGGTTTGTAGTGAAAGCAGTGAGACCGCCCCAACCTTAAGAACAATTGATAATTCAATTGTAAGATTACGCCAGCTCTTAGGGGATAATCATAAATGCATCCGTTCAGTCAGAGGCATTGGATATCAATTTATTGCTCAGTAGTTTTTACATTATTTAATTGGGCTGTGCTTAGAGATTTATTTATAAATTCCATAATCTGATCTTTATAAAATTTTTCAACCATTGGAAAATCACTGTGATCTATTCCTTTTATAACTAACCATTCCTTTGGCTCAGAAGCCTTTTCGAATGCTTGCATTCCAAACTTAATCGGTATCACTGTATCGTTTTCAGCATGTGTCATGAGTAATGGTGTTGATCGGGTAGATAAATATGAAGCCGTATCGAACTTATCTAGGATCATAAACTCGGCAAGTGGCAACCAGGGATATCGCTCTTGTCCCATGAGAAACATTGAAGGAAAGGCTCCTTCAAGAATAAGTCCTGCAACATCATGATTCGCGGCAAGTCGAGCTGCTACCGAAGAACCAAGGGAATGTCCCCAAATAATTATTTTATTTTCTGGAATACCCTTGGAAAGTAGCCATTGAAAGGCAGCTTCCGCATCAATAGCAATTGAATTTTCAGTTAATTTACCTAGATCACTTTTTCCATAACTTCGGTAGTCGAAAAATAATGTATTTAATCCATAGCCATAAAAAACTTTAGTTACATGAGAAAGATGGCTTAAATCGGCTCCATTTCCATGACAATAAAGTAAGGTGGCAGAAGTTGTAGATTCTTTTTGAGGCATCCACCAGGCAGAGAGATTTAAGTCATCAGAAGTTTTTATAGTAACTGGTTCATAGGGAATATCGTAATTTGTTGGAATACTGGCGATTGGCTTTGGAGGATGGTAGATCAACTTTCTTTGAAAAGTAATAAAGAAGGTAGCAATCAGGATGTAAACAATCGGTAAAATACTAAAAATTTTTAAATATTTCATTTTATATAGAGGCAATTAATTAATGAAAGCGCAAATTCTTAGTAAGTCTAAGTGAAAGTTGAGAAACAAAAAAAGCCCTCAGGCACACTTTCCATATATTGTTTAATAAAGACAAGAAGTTACTACAATATAATAGAAAAAATTCCAAATACTTGAATAAGAATTCAGTAATGATCATAATGACCATCTCGAGTAGACGGAAAAGATAAGGTTTCTTTATTTTTGATTTTTTCTTTCGAGGGGATAGTAACTTTGTTTTATAGCTCTTCTTGAGTGCTTTATAGACATTCTTATTATCCTCTTAAAAGAATTTGAATTCCTGATTGAATGAACTGATGGTATTTTGCGAGAGTATCGTCGGTTGGGAACTTTCAATTAGGAACGGATCTCAGCACGTGAGCAATTATGTGCAGAGCTCTTTTGAACACCTCTTTTGGTGATATCTGCCACTAGGTGATTGTATCTTGAGCGTCCTGGAGTCTCTCTCGATCGGTAACTCTCTCTCCCCCTCCAGGACGCTCATTTCTAAAGCGATGTGTGCCACTTAAAACCTCAAGTGGACATGTCTGGGCGAGAGGAAAGGTGAGATGCACCTCTCTAATCCTCTCGCCCACCTTCTTATTTTTTTCCATATTGGTTAATAATTTAAATGTTTTTAAACTTTCCGTCCTCGAGATACTCCTCTACAATTTTGACTCTTTACTGAATAAATTCCTTATAGAAACGTCTCAAACTTTAATTAAAACGATTATTATAGTGTTTTTCAAAAGTCTTTGCCTAATCACTGGATATGGCAATGGAGACTAAGTTAAATCTTTTTTCTTGTTAACCCTTGGGGTTAGCTATGATTTTTGAAAATGAAAAACACTATTTATTATCCCTCCGGGGGATAGTAACTTTCAAAAGTCTTTTCTTTTCGGCAAAGACTTTTGAAAGTTACTATAATAATCGATTACCAAGAATAGTTTTCTAAGATAGTCTACAAAAAATTAAAAATATTGAATTAAGTCATTATTTTTCTATCGTATGAAATTTAAAAACATATATTTTCTTTTTTGTTTATTTTTTAATCCTGCATTGAGTTTTTCCGAATCCCAATCTTCTGCCATTCAATGGCAATCCTGGTCACCAAAAGTTTTTGAAGATGCACAAAAAGAGAATAAAAATGTATTACTTTATCTCGAAGCTATTTGGTGTCACTGGTGTCATGTAATTGATCTAGAGACTTATACTGATCATAAAGTTATTGCTACTTTGCATGAAGGTTATATTCCAGTTAGGGTTGACCAAGATTCAAATCCAGATCTTTCAAATCGATACAAAGATTATGGCTGGCCAGCCACTATAGTTTTTAATTCCAAAGCTCAAGAATTAGCTAAGAGATCTGGCTATATTCCTAAAGAAAAAATGCAGGCACTTTTAGTTGGGCTTAGAAAGAATCCAACTCCCATTGCGGATGATTTAATAGATAATGGAGATTTTACTCATAGCGAATTAAGTGAGGACACAAGGCAAAAACTTATTGCAAATCATTATAATTCAATTGATTGGGCAAAGGGTGGTCTTAACATTTCACAAAAATATCTTGATGCTGATGTTTTGGATTATGCACTTTTAAAATCATTTGAAGAAAGCGAAAGAGACATGAAGATTTTGGAGTTAACTCTAAAATCTAACCTATGGCTTTTTGATCCAGCTTGGGGAGGTGTTTATCAATATTCTACAGCAGGTGATTGGAAAAATCCTCATTTTGAGAAGATCATATCAACCCAAGCAAAGAATATGAGAATTTACGCCAATGCCTTTGCTCTTACCGCTGACCATGATTATGAAAAAGCCGCTAACGATGTTTATAGATTTGTGAGTGATTTTCTCAAAAGTCCTGAAGGAGCTTTCTATACCAGTCAAGATTCAGATTTGGTAAAAGGCCAACATGCTAAAGAATACTTTGGACTAAATAATATTGAGAGACGGGCCAAGGGGATTCCTGCGATCGATAAAAATATTTATTCACGTGAAAATGGTTTGATGATTGAAGCACTTTCAAATCTATATGCCTCAAATCAGGACAAGAAAGTATTGGATGCTGCAATAAGTGCTGCAAATTTTATTATCAACAATAGAAAACTTTCTAATGGAGGTTTTAAACATGGAGATCAGGATGTTGATGGCCCATATCTTGGGGACTCCTTGTACATGGGAATTGGAGCCTTAGGTTTGTATTCAGTGACTGGGGATCGGCACTGGTTAAGGGAAGCAATAAGTGCAGCAAATTTTATTCAATCAAAATTTATAATCTTTAATGGTGAAAAACCTTTAGCAGGTTTTGTTTCAACTCCTGAAAATGTAAAAGCAATTCTGCCAGCAGTTAGAATTCTACGAGAGAATATTGATGCTACTAGGTTTTTTAACTTGCTATCTTACTATAGTGGTAAAGCCTCTTTTAAAGAGGTGGCCAAGATAGGAATGTCATATCTTGCTTTAGAAAAAATCGCACTAAAAACACTCTCAGAGCCAGGAATTTTATTGGCTGATTATGAAATTACAAAAGTTCCTCTTCATGTTACCATTGTTGGATCTAAGAACGATCTTGTTTCTCAGAGTCTTTTTGCCACGGCTTTTTCGTACCCTTTAGCTTACAAGAGGGTGGAATGGTGGGATCGGGCTGAAGGATCAATGCCAAATGCAGATGTTACTTATCCCGCTCTTGAGAAACCTGCGGCTTATGTTTGTACAAACAAACAATGCTCATTACCACTTACAACTCCAGAAACACTTCGCTCGAAACTTGATAAATTTTTAAAACGAAAAGTTCAATAATCCAGATTCTTTCTGCTTTCGATAAGCATGTCTTTGTAGTTTTCATAGCGCGAAGTGGCAATTCTGTTTTCTGAAAGGGCTAATGTAACTGCACACTTTGGTTCATTCAAATGCCAACAGCCAGAGAATTTGCACTGTTGTGATAAAAAATTAAACTCTCCAAAAGCAGCTTTAACCTGATCTTCTGAAAGATGAGTCACACCGAAATTCTGTACTCCTGGCATATCAATTAAGAATAATCGTGGAGAATTTTCAGGATAAAGATGGGCAAAACTCTGGCTTGTTGTTTGTCGACCTTGACCAGTACGGTCACTAACAATTTGAGTTCGAACAGAAGCCTTTGGGAGAAAATAATTAATTAAAGAGCTTTTTCCAACTCCAGATATGCCGGTAAATGCCAAACGCTTTTGACCTTCGATATCAAGCACTTGTTGAATTGCATCTAAACCAATTTTGTTTTTTGTACTAATTGTAATTAGTGAGAAACCAAGATCTCGATAAAGTTCTATTGATGATAAAGTTTCTTTCAACTCGACTTCTAGATCAATTTTATTGATTACTAATGAGACTGGAATAGATTGGGCTAAAGCAGTGGCAAGAACTCTATCGATGAAGACCGTGTTGAAAAGAGCACCAACTGCTGAAACGATAAAAAGATGATCTAAATTTGCAGCTAACTCTTTTACTTTATGTTGATAAGATCTCTTAAAAATATTTTTTCTATTTTCTACTTTTGTAATAATAATTTCATCTTTTTGCTTTTCGCAGATAACATTATCTCCAACACAGACAGAAACCGATCTTGAACCCAGTTTTCCTAATTCTAATTTGAGATTTTCATCGCAAATTTCAGCGTGCCTTCGAGTGGCACTTGTGATGACAGCTTTAAATAGAGTCATGCTGTTTAATTTCTATATTATGTGAAGTCATACTTAAGGAGTTTTAAGAACAGAGCCCAGTGAGGTGTTTGAAAAAGATTCGCGAACATAGTCTCTAATCTGTGACATGATTCGACTTACTTCTGACATGACTACTGTCCAGTCAATTGTTTTGCCATATTTCTCAATAAAGACTCCCACCACAGTGAAAACTATAGGAGCTATTATAACAGAAATTAAGCCTTCACTTTCGATTCCAGGTAAAATTTTTACTAGTAACCAAAAGAAAAAACCATTTATTAGGAGTAATGTTAGAGCTTGTTCAGTGATTCCTTCGGGAAGTGCATGAAAAAGAGAAGAATCCCAGAAGTAGTGATTTATACCGGTAATGCCAGCAACCATCAGAGCTGGGCCAAAAATGCTTGAAATACGCAAGCCTGGAATTAGGGCAGAGGTTATAATCATGGCTAAGGATTGAAATAGAAATTGGGTGAATATTTGCTCCATTTGCACAGTCTAACTCGCAAGTAAGTATCGGAAAAGAGCTAGTTAATCACTACAAATGAAATAAAAGGGTTTAGATTGAACTCATTCTTAGTATACTCCTAGACTTTAGCTTAGTTAGTGATTAAATTCTTACATAAATAGTTTTTGGGATAAAATTTTAATGAAGATATTAGAGAAATTGAATTCGGATAAATTTAAGAGTGTTTTAAATACCTCTAAAGGTCAGTCTTTCTTGTTTGTAATAGATAGAGCTGCACTTTATTTACCTGGACTCTTCTTTGTCTTATTGGGAACTTTGGCTTTTATTGCACCAAAATTGTTGGGTGCTATTGTTGCTGCGATGTTCATATTCCTCGGAACGATTTTCTGCTTTTTTGTATGGAAATTTCTAACACTTAAAAAGAAAGTTGAAGGAATGATTAAGAATTATGGAGCCCAGTTCATTGTTCGTACTTATGGTGCTGCTCCGAGTGAACAAGATCTACTAAAAGCCCATAATCCTCGTGATGATAAAAAGACTATTTTACACTAGCCTGAAATTAAATTTCATTTGAGTTTCTAAATTCGATTCGTTGAACACTATACGTATTCGTCTTCACCACCAGCAGCCAAGCTGATTTTACCTTCGCCTTCAAGTTTGCGTGCAATATCAACGATACCTTGCTGAGCTTTTTCGACATCTTTAATTTTAGTTGGACCCATAACGGTAAGATCTTCTTTAATTGATTCAGCTGCTCGTTGTGAAATGTTTTTAAATATTAGTGTTCGGAGTTCTTCAGAAGCTGACTTTAGTGCCAAAATTAATTGATCACGTGGGATCTCTTTAAGTACAGTTTGAATAGCTTTGTCATTAAGCTTTTTAAGATCTTCAAAGGTAAACATGAGGGCTTTGATTTCTTCAGCAAGAGTTGGATAAGTTTCTTCAATTTCAGCAACAATTCGCTCTTCATTAGTTCTATCAACGAAATTAAGAATATCAGCAGCAGATTTTGGTCCACCTGCTTTTTCTTCGTCTGAAATGCCAGATTTAAGTTGTTGACGTAATACTTCCCTGACTTCATCAACTACATCGGATTTTACATTTTGAAGATTTGCAACTCGAACAAGTACTTCAGTCTGTGCCTCTTCGCTCATAAAATCTAAAACTTCAGCTGCTTGAGATGGCGTTAGTTTAGTCATTAAAAAAGCAACTGTTTGAGGATGTTCGGCCATAATGAATTGAGATAAAATATTAGATGGCACATCTTTGATGATTGAACTGATTGGTTCTTTTTTTGCACCAGTAATATATTCTAAAAGATTTTCACCCTCAGCTTGACCAAATGCATTTGCAATAACTTGTTTGGCAAACTCTTTTCCATCTACAAGAAGTGTTTGGCCAGCGGAAAGCATTCCTTTAAATTCTCTACATACAGAAAATTGCGTTTCGCGATCGACTTCTTGAACAGAGATGAATGCTCTACTTATTCTTTTTACTTCTTGTTCTGAGAGTTGTTGTAAAACAAATGAGGCAGTATCCTTCCCCAATGACATGAGGGTGAGAGCAGCTTTTTCTGTATTAGATAATTCCTTCACACCGCCATCCTTGGACAGAGAGTTTTATATTTCAGTAAGTTAGATGCGTTGGGTTCTGAGAAGGCTGCGAAAATTATCCTGAGCTAACATGTTGGAAACATAGAAGTTTTATATTAGAGATAGCCGTCAGTAAAAGTTTTCTCAAAAATACTTTCAACAAGGGTTAACAATAGCACGATCTATTATAGTGGATAAGCATGGGGACTCTCTAAATTTCGTAACTTTATAGGATCTGATCCCCTTCTCCCATTTCTAATCCATCTGGAAAGTATTGACTCCATCTCTTAGTGACATTTGTCTTTGTATCAGGATCAGAGAAAAGCTCGACTGGATACCAAGGCTTCATTCTGGCATCGATCACTATGGGTGGTGAATAGGCAAGGTGGTGACGAACTATGTCACATTCTTTAGCATGAATATCAGCCGCTGGTTCAAAACGTGTAAAAGTTGTCCAAAGAAAACTACTTGTATTCTTAGAAGCTTTCTCGGAGTTATCTACTAATACTACCAACGGCCAATCTTTTAGTAAGGAACTTTTTGTTAGATTATGTGCGAAGTCAGAATCATCATTAAAGGCTGGACCTTCAATTACGAGGCAGCCTCTACAGAAAACAGCTCCGCTTCTTACTCCAGGTGGCAATGATGAAGGCATAGCACCAGGCAGATCCCTAATTTTTTCACCTACTCCTAAGAGAACACCTTTGCTTCCCTCGTTAATTTTTGGTCCTGCATAATCTAGTGTATCCATTGAGACATTGGCAAAAACAAAGAGATCTGATCTAAAATCTGCCCTCTCAAGGATATATTCAAGAACAGATCTAAAATCTTTTAAATCAATCTCTTTATCAACTAAAAGCAAAAATTTAGTCAGTGAAAGTTGCCCTTCACCTAAAATTCTAAAAGCAGATTGCATTGCCTCTCTTTTGTATCTCTCAGTTACACAAGCTGCGGCTAATGAGTGATATCCAGTTTCTCCATAAGACCATAGATCTTTAACTGTTGGCATTACAAGTTTAACTAATGGCAGTAATAGTTCTTGCAAGTAGTCACCAAGAAAGAAGTCTTCTTGTCGCGGTTTACCAACCACAGTGGCTGCAAGGATTGCATCATCTCGGTGGCACAAAGCTTTGCAACGAAATAGGGGGTAATCATGTTTTAAAGAATAGTATCCATAATGATCGCCAAAAGGACCTTCGGGTCGTGTTTCATTTGGAGCGACTTCTCCAATTAGAGCAAACTCCACTTCGCCTGGGATAGACATTCCATTGATTGGATCTTTTACTATAGAGAGTTTCTTGCCTTGAATTAAGGAAGCCAGTAAAAGTTCCGGTACATTTTCTGGCAAAGGCGAAATTGCAGAAAGAATCAGTGCCGGAGGTCCACCAATAAAAATATTCACAGGCATGGGACGATTTAGTTTTCGATATGCATCTAAGTGAAAACCGCCACCTTTACCAATTTGCATGTGAAGTCCTGTTGTATCGTCGTCAAAGCGTTGAATGCGATACATTCCTAAATTAGGAATTTTAGTTTCGGGATGTTGAGTAAGTACAAGTGGCAAAGTTATAAATGGACCACCGTCTTCAGGCCAAGTTGTCAGAAGTGGTAATCTAGAGAGTCTTGCAGGGGTATCTATATTTTTAAGGATTGGAGCATCTTTCTTAGTTGAGAGTCCAACTTTAAGAATGTCAACAATAAAATTTTTTTTCGCCCAAAGCTTTCCAAACGATGGAGGCACAAGTTCATGTGGGGCATTAGCAATGAAATTCATGAAAGCTGAAGGTTTGTGGCCAAAAGCAAGCTCAACTCGTTTTTTTGTTCCAAAAAGATTTGTTACTACTGGGAAAGAACTACCTTTTATATTTTTAAACAAAAGTGCTGGTCCAGCAGTGGCGATTACACGACGGTGAATTTCAGCAATTTCCAAATTGGGATCAACTTCCGTGTGTATCTCAACAATCTCTTTTTCTAGACGGAGCACATTAAGGAAATCGCGAAGATTAGTAAGCATTGTGTTTTAGTTTAGTTCCTAGGAGATAAAAAATCAAAATCATTAATTTTATTGAGCAAGCATGAACTTTCTGTTAATTATAGTCGTGCTATAGTGAATGACATAATTCCGAAGCGAAATCATAAATCATTTCACTCATTATAGAGCCACCAGCCCTCGATCAGAGCTTAGGCCGAGGGAAGGGATGCAAATATAAAAAATAGCAAATGACTTAATCAGTAAGCTTTTAGTCAAGAAAGCTAATTTTATTGATTCTTTGCAGAAGTGAATAAATATCGCTTCGTATTTATTTCATTTACGATATCTACATGGGATAAATTTAAGGATTTTTTATGAGTAAAATTGAAGGTGGGCTAGTCCAATTTGGAGAACTCTCTGAGAGAGTCGGAGTTATTACACTTAACGATCCAGAAAAACTTAATGCCATGAGTGAAGATATGGCCATTGAGTTTAGTGGTCTAGTTTCAAAAATTTCACAAAAACACAAATATTTAAGAGTCCTAATCCTGACTGGAGCAGGACGTGCATTTTCCGCTGGTGGTGATCTTAAAATGCTTGAAAGTAAGGTCAAGCTTGGTGGAGAAGAGAACCGTCTTAAGATGCTCGATTACTATAAATCATTTTTGTGTCTTAGAGATATTGGCTTGCCACTAATTGCAGCTATTAATGGTACGGCAATTGGAGCTGGACTTTGTTTGGCGAGTTCATGTGATATTCGTATTGCAAGTAAACAAGCAAAACTTGGAATGACATTTGCAAGATTAGGATTACATCCTGGTATGGGGGCAACTTTTTTTCTCCCAGAAATTATGGGCATTTCTAAAGCAACTGAATTCATGCTTACCGCAAGAGTCATAGATGCTGAAGAAGCTCAACGAGTTGGCTTAGTATCTAAAGTTGTTGATGAAAGCAATTTAATGAAAGAGGCAGAAGGTATTGCAAATGACATTGTCTCATGTGGGCCACAGGCGATTAGACAGCTTCTAGAAACTCTTAGAATGGGCCGTACAAATATTGAAAACTCCCTAAGGCGAGAAGCCGTCGTGCAGGCTGTAAATTATGCCAGTGTCGAATTTACAGAAGGGTTAAGGTCAGTTATGGAAAAAAGGAAAGCTAACTTCTAGCTCTCTATACATTCTGATATATTTTGATTTTGTTAATTATATGTCTACTTTGTCTTATAAGTTTTGTAACAAGCCGCTAAAGCTTGAATATTGCGCTTATTTAATGTAAATGAGTGTTCGTATTTTATCTGATATGTTCACATGACTTTTTTGGAGTGCCTCCACTTCATAATTTTTTTTTAATTAGGACAATAACAATGAAGCTAAGAAATAGTATTTTTAGTAAAGCAATTACCCTTGGGGTATTGTTTGGTGGAACTTTATTAGGCAGCACTGCTGTTCAAGCAGATGTGTTAGATAATAAAGGTAAAGATTTTATCGTATCTTTCCTTGACAATTATCTACCAAATACTCCTGTTATTGAGATTCATCTTACTGCTGATGTTGCAACTGATGTTACCGTTGAATATCCAGTTAACAACCCAACTTTTAGTGAAGTTGTAAACGTGGTACCTGGAGCAGTTTCCGTCGTATCGTTACCTTCCGATGCTGCTGATGGATGGTCTTTCGAGACTCCTTTCAATAATGCTATTCGCATGAGCGCATCTCAAGAGTTCGTTGCTTATATGATTAACCGTGTTCAGTTTACATCTGATGCAGCTCTCGCACTGCCAGTTGATACTATGAATAAAGACTACATTGTCATGACATATGACGATGTTTTCGAAGCTCCTCGTTTTGTTGTAACAGCTGCTTTTGATAATACAACAGTTACAATTACTCCAAACATTCCAACACTTGATGCAAATCAACCTGCTGGTGTTCCTTTTAACGTCGTTCTTAATAGAGGCGAAGGTTATTATGTTCAAGGTAATGGAGATAGTTTAGCTGGCACAATAGTTTCAGCAGATAAGCCAGTTGGCGTTACAAACGGAAATGGATGTACGCAAGTTCCAAATGGCACATCATATTGTGATTCGATTTTTGAAGTTGCTCAACCAACTCAAACTTGGGGTACTCAAGTCCCAGTCGTCAATCTTCCAAATAGACCAAATGGTTCTATTTACAGAATCATGGCTGCCAATGATGGTACAGTGCTATTAATGGATGGTCTTGAAATTGCAAATCTAAATCGCGGTCAATTTTTTGAAACTGAGTCATTGCCAAATAATCATTTGTTTGCAGCAAATAAACCAATCTTTGTTGTACAATTTATGACTGGTTCTACAAGCCCAGGTGCCGATTTGGGTGATCCAGCGATGGGAAACATGGTTCCGACTGAACAGTTCTTGAAAGCATATACTTTCTCTACTGTTGGTGGTTCTCAATTTGAACAGAATTTCTTGAGCATTATTGCAAATAATAATGATATTGGAACTGTTACTTTAGATGGCGTTGCCATTGGTGCTGCCGCTTTTACTGCAATACCTGGAACCACATTTTCTTCAGCTGTTGTAGAGCTTAGCCAAGGCACTCACACTACTCTTTCTGCTAGCCCACATGGGATTATGGTTTCAGGATATAATGATGATGACTCTTACCTATATCCAGGTGGAGCATTATTTAATTTCATTAATCCAACAGGTGATGCAAATCCTCCGATCTGCACTCTTAATGGATTAAATGGAACTGCAACTGACAATCGCCCATCAGAAGATACCAATAACAATGGTATTCTTGATGCTGGTGAAGATCTAAATGGAAATAACGTAATCGATACTGATTCCGGTGTTTTCTTCGTAGCTCTTCAAGATGGCTCATCTAATGTTAACGTAACAGTTAATCCATTTGTGCCAGGTTCTGCTTCAGTAAACTTTACTGTTAGCTTAATCGATGCAGCTCTAAATCCAAATGGAATAGTGCTTGTAACAGATGGAGCAGGAAATACATGTCAAGCTGTGATATCAAACTCTGCTGTATGTTCTCAGAGTGATATTAAGCCTGGACTTCTTTCTTTGGATGGTAGTGCACTAACTCTAAGTCAGTTGGTTAACAAAGCTGCTAAACAACTTAAGAATGCTGGTGGTAAGAAGAAAGATGTTTCTGAGATAAGAGAGCTTTCTTTAGCATCATATACAAATGCATGGATTGTTACTTGGTCAATCGTACCAAAGGTTAATATTTGTGATAATGATAACCTTTGTCCGATAGTTAGTAACTCTTCAGCTGTTAATTCATACCTATCAAATGCTACTTCACTAAAGCAGCTTCTTGATAGCACAATTGCTAAAGTTGCTGCACTAAAAGGTGGCTTAACTCCTGGCTTAAAGAAGCTCAAGAAATCTGGAAACATTGAGTTTAATAAGGCTAAGACAGCAGCAGCTGGAATTCCTGTAAACAATAATGTTTGTGGTGATTCAGTTGATGTTAGTAACCTTGTCTAATGTAAGATTATCCTGAAAGGGATTAATCATAGAAACCCGAGATATCCAAAAGGTATCTCGGGTTTTTTATTTTATCGTGATAGATAATATTTTCAAAAACTCAGATCTATCAATTAATTTTGCACCAAAATTTTTGAATGTATCTGTAAGTTGTTGACAATCAATCCATTCAATACCTTTCTCTTTGAGATTTTCTGCAAAGAATAGGAAAGCGAGTTTTGAAGCATTTGGTTTTAGATAAAACATAGATTCCCCAGCCCACATGTTTCCAATATGAACTCCATAAAATCCACCAACAAGTTCTTTGTCATCCCAAGTTTCAACACTATAAACAAAACCTTTTTTGTGAAGCTTTGTATATGATTCAATCATTTGTGGAGTAATCCAAGTTCCAGGACCGGTGCTTCTCTTATCAGAGAGTGCGCATTGATTAATGACATCTTGAAAAGCAGTATTTATTGTGAACTTAAATGTAGTTTTTTTCTGCTCTTTTTTAAGACTTTTAGGAATATGAAGATCTTTTAAAAATAATATAGCTCTTTTTGGGGGACAGAACCAAAGCATGGGATATCCAGAATGGGGCCATGGAAAAATACCCGATTTATAGGCCAATAGAAGAGATTCTGGGTCAAGGTCTCCTCCCACAGCTAAGATCCCGTTTTCATCAGCAAATTCAATGGGTGGAAAACTCTTTATGACCATCGGATTAAACTATTGTGGTATACTCAAGAAACAAACAAAATAATTATTGAACGTTTGAGATTTGAATTTAAGAATTTAATTTACCATAGTGAACACACTGTGCACTGAGAAAGATTCTCTTCTGTGGACATCGTGTCCTCTGTGGTAAAAAACTATATATTTTAGATGACAACCAAGCACGAATCAGGCACCGGGGTTGCCGAAAAAGATAAAGTAAAGGTTAAACGCCCAAAACAGTACAAGGTTATTCTACTAAATGACGATTATACCAGTATGGATTTTGTTATTATGGTTTTAGAGTCAATTTTTAGAAGAAGTCCAGCTGAGGCCGTGCAAATAATGCTCAATGTGCATCAAAAAGGACATGGAGTCTGCGGTACGTATCCTAAAGAAATTGCTGAGGCCAAAGTGATCTCAGTTCATCAAAAAGCTCAAGAGAGCAGTTATCCCTTAAAGGCAGTTGTAGAGGAAGCATAGTAATATGATGTTTAGTACAAGATTAGCATACACGCTTGAAGCCGCAGTTAGAGAGGCGGCTGAGCGTAAAAACACTTATTTTTGTATCGAGCACCTTCTTTACGCGCTTCTCTTTGATGATGAAGTCAAAGAAATTCTATTTCATTGTGGAGCTGATACAAGCCGCTTAAAAAAGAAGCTTGAAGGATTTTTTGAAAATGAAGTTGAAAAGGCAAATAGTGGCTCTAAGGAAATTCCGATTACAAAGGATATCGAGCCATACCAAACTCCGGCTGTGCAACGTGTTTTGCAATCGGCCATAGTGCACACTCATTCTGCTGGCAAAGATGTAATCACTGGCAAAGATGTTCTTGTCGCAATTTTTTCTGAAAAAGATTGTCATGCTGTATTTTTTTTAGCCGAAGAAGGAATTAGTAAACTTGATATAGTTGAATATATTTCGCATGGTATTTCAAAAGTAGAAAATGATACCCCTCAGGATGCTAACTTTGAATCACAAGATTCGGATCTAGAAGATCAAGAAGAAGAAGAGAACTTTGAAGGTAATCAGAGTAGACCAAATACAAAAGTTTTAGATAGATATTGCGAAGATCTTACCGAACAGGCTCGAGAAGGAAAATTTGATCCAGTTATTGGTCGGGAAGACGAGATTAACAGAGCTATTAAAACTCTTAGTCGTCGTCAGAAAAATAACCCCTTATTTTTAGGGGATCCTGGTGTTGGTAAAACAGCGATTGCTCATGGGTTGGCTCAAAAAATTGTGCGCGGCGAAGTCCCGGAAAATCTCATAGATGCTAAGTTGTTCAGTCTTGATGTAGGTAGCCTAATTGCTGGAACAAAATTTAGAGGAGAGTTTGAAGAGAGGCTAAAAGCAGTGGTTAAAGAGCTTGCCTCTATTCCAAATTCAATTGTGTTCATCGATGAGATTCATACCATTGTTGGAGCAGGTGCAACCGGCACTGGAAGTATGGACGCTGCAAATTTATTAAAACCAGCTTTAGCAGCAGGCAAAATAAAATGTATTGGTAGTACTACTTATGAAGATTATAAAAAAAGTTTTGAAAAAGATCGGGCCCTCAGTAGAAGATTTTCAACCATAGAATTAAAAGAGCCAACAGTGGAACAGACTGTCAAGATTTTGCGCGGTAACAAAGGGGGATTTGAAAAACATCATAAGGTTAAATATACAGATTCTGCATTGAAAAGTGCCGCAGAATTATCAGCCAAATATATAACAGATCGGCATCTTCCTGATAAGGCCATTGATGTCATTGATGAAGCTGGTGCTGCGAATAATTTTCTTTCTGCCGCGAACAGAAAAAAAACAATCTCTTCTTCTGATATTGAGAAGGTTATTTCAATAATTGCTAAGGTTCCTGTTAGAAGTGTTAGTAGTTCAGATCAAGAACGGCTTAAAAATTTAAACCAAGATTTGAAAAAAGTAATTTTTGGTCAAGATTTGGCTATCGAAACTATTGTAAAATCAATTAAACGCAAACGAGCGAATATTGGACTTGAAGAAAAGCCTGTAGGTTGCTTTCTTTTCGCCGGACCAACTGGCGTGGGCAAAACAGAGTTGGCAAAACAGCTAGCCTTTCATTTAAGTGTACCATTTCATCGCTATGACATGAGCGAATATATGGAGAAGCATACAGTAGCCAAGTTTATTGGCTCTCCTCCAGGATATGTTGGATATGATGAGGGCGGACAACTGACAGATCTAGTTAGAAAGCAACCCTATGCAGTTCTCTTACTCGATGAAATTGAAAAAGCTCATGAAGATATTTTCAATATTCTCTTGCAAGTCATGGATACAGCCACTCTTACAGATTCACATGGCAAGAAAGCTGACTTTAGAAACATAGTTCTTATAATGACAACAAATGCTGGTTCAGCCGCCGCAAAAACTGTTGGGTTTGGAAGATCCGAATCCGGAGATAGTCGAGATAGAGAGATCAAAAAGCTTTTCAAACCAGAATTTAGAAATAGATTAGATGAGATTGTTGAATTCGCGCCTCTACAACAAGAAGTAATGGAACAGATTGTTGATAGAAATCTTAAAGAATTGGAGAGTCAATTAAAAACTAAGAAAATTTCATTTGATCTTTCTAAAGAAGCCAGAGCCTGGCTTGCTAAAAACGGTTTTAATGTCGAGCTTGGTGCACGACCAATGGCAAGACTGATTCAAAAAGAAATTAAAGATCCTTTGACTGATGAGATATTATTCGGCAAGCTTAAAAATGGTGGAATTATTAAAGTTGTTCTTCTGAAAGATAAAATTTCTTTGAAGATCGAAGAACGCTAAAGGCAGCTTTTTGAAGAATCGAGAAAATCCCTGGAAAACCCTTTCTTCAAGGCTTATTTATCAAAATCCTTGGATTCAATTGCGAGAAGATAAAGTCATTCGACCAGATGGCTTGGATGGTATTTATAGCGTTGTTGATACGCGTATTGCAGTGGGGATAGTGGCGGTAACTCCCCAAAATGAAATTTACCTTGTGGGACAGTGGCGCTATCCACTTAATGCCTACTCATGGGAAATAATAGAAGGAGGTAGCGATTCTGGTGAAGATCCGAGTGCAACTGCGCATCGAGAGCTTAGAGAGGAAGCGGGATTGATTGCTGGGAAGTTAGAAATATTCGGTCCAGATGTCCATCTTAGTAATTGCTTTACTTCCGAGAGAGCAGTTTTTTATTTAGCGCAAGATCTAAAATTAACGGAAGCTGAGCCAGAAGGAACAGAAGTTCTAGAAGTGCGCAAGGTCAAATTTGAAGAGGTTTTTACCATGGTTGAGAGAGGGGAAATCACAGATGCAATGAGCGTTATTGCAATCAATCGCTTAGCCAAAAAATTTCAAAAATAAATTTCCTTTTTGGGTTTGACTATCGGGTAGCTCATCAGGTAAATTTGCCGAACGCTTTAATTCTTTTATTCAGAAAAATTTCTAAATTTGTTTTTTGTTTGTTAGTTATAATCAATGGTTGCGATTTCAGAAAAATCTCTAAATATAGTTGACATGGATTTAGGTATATCAGCAAGTTCTGAACTTGATGTGGACTTTAATAGGAACCATCAAAATTTGGATCTTTGTGTAGATCCAACTCCTGAAGGTCACGAGGCTTTAGTAACAAGGTTGTCCAGTTCGGTAGATCCTTGTGAAAGAACTTTTGCTGCAATGTCACTGGGTTATTTAGATGATCCAAAAGTTGCGGTGCCGGCTCTAGAGATGGCGATTCTTACACCTAATGAAAATATATTTGTTCTTGAAGCTTCTTTAAGATCGATTGCAAACTCGGGAGAAGCAGCAAAACATTCTGCTCATAGCGTAGCTCGTTTGATGAATCATGATTCAGCAATTGTAAGAGTAGCTGCTTCAAAAGCACTTTCTGCCATGAATATTGATCCAGAATTAGCATTGGTTACCTTGGGAAGTCGTCTAACTGATCCCTCCTTGGGTGTCAGAAAAGAAGTTGCTAAGGCTGTTGTTAACTTACCCGAGGAGCAATTAACTCAACTTGTGCCAAAAGCAATACATCTTCTTGAAATTGGAGAAGGAGATAAAGGTTTAGTTGTAGATTTATTTTCAATTATTGAACGTGGAGGAAAAGGGTTTGCTGAAAGTTCTTTCGCTGCTCGAGAGAGATTAAAAGATAGTGAACCTGAAGTACGTCTTGCTGCTGCCAAGGCTTTGGCTAAGCTTGGAAATCATGCTGAGGTTGCTTGTCCAGACCTTTTAAAGATTTCAACAAATCCACTTGAGCAGAGATCTCTTAGAAAGGCTTCCATTGAATGTGTAAGACAACATGGATATTTCGATCCTGAGCATTTAATGGATCTAGGTAGAGTTGTCGAAGAGGAAATCCTAGAAAATATTCCCACAAAAATTAAAGAAGCATTAAATCTAAAGAGAGATGTTATTGAACTTTTAGGTGAATATGGCCCAAAAGCAGTTAAAGTAGCTCCGTCTTTAAGAGATGCCCTGCAATCAGGGGAGATTGTCTTGATTGTAGCTGCGGCAGAGACATTATCTAAGATTGAAGCCTTTGAAATTTTAATAGATGCTTTGAATTCTACAGATATTTTGGTTATGCAGGCTATTGCAGATGCCATTAAATCCCTAGTTCATAAGCTGAGACCATCAAAACGTGCTAAGCTTGTTGCCCTTTTAAAATTAAAACTTGGTTGGATTAAAGAACCCACCTTAATTGATAGCATTATGGCCTTGCTTCAATCTCTAGAGAAATGTGAGGAAGCTGAAGTAATTATAAACGATGTAAGACAAACCGTTTTAGATAACAACATCAATTGGGCCTAAGGATAAATTTAGCCCTTACATTAATATTTCTGTAGTCTCTTTAAAATACGATCGTTCATATGATCAACTTTTTTATGCAGTTCTGCGATTTCTAACTCTGCACGGAGATTTATTTTGTATTCTATGTCACCACGAATTCGATCTTTAGCCGATTGTAAGTTCTGAGCAAGTAAAACAAAGATACTTAGAAAAATTGCCTCCAAAGAAACTGCCATCGTTAGCAGACCAAATGGAAAGGGATCAAATGGGATGATTGAGGGTACCCAACCTAAATTTAAAACAATCCAGACTGCAAAGAAAACTATATTAATATAAAGAAAAGACATGCTACCGCTAAATTCTGCAATAAAATGAGCGATACGTTGTTGCCAAGTTAATTCCTCCCTTATTTCTTCATTTGAGTTTATCACAGCTCTGCCACGCAAAATTTCATTTGTTTCTCTTAAGCGGGCTGCTAAAACGGATAGCAGATCCAGAGCTGCATCAGGTTTGCCACGAAGAAAGATACGCAAGGCATCATGATTTAGAACTAAAACCTTTGTGTCTTCGATGGCCACGGCACTAGCAGATCTTGCTCCATGATCAAAAATTGCCAGCTCACCAAAAAGATCACCAGGCTCTGCAATTTTTAGAATAATTTTATCGCCTGTAGACTCCTTGATAAAGACTTCAACTTTACCCGAGCGGATTACGTAGAGTCTATCCCCAAGATCTCCGCGCTCAAAAATTGTAGCGCCAGATATGAAACTTTCTTCTTCAAGTTCTTCGGCGAGGCCGCGTCGCTCGTCAGCATCTAGAAGTGAGAAAAGAGAAATACCGGCTAATAGTTGCTCATCTGCTGGCATAGGGGTCTTTAAATTAAAACTTTATTGTTTTTAGTTAGAATGTTACCGCTGCACAGATACATTTTACAATATGTTAATTGGTAATCGTTTTTTATTTCTAAAAAACATATGGAATAAGGAAAAGTATTCGGAAATTACTTATTGGGATAACTATGTAATTGCCAATTAATCTCAGTTTTACCATGGTTTTTTAGTATTCTATTTGTCTCACTAAAATGTTTACAGCCAAAAAAACCTCTATATGAAGAGAGAGGAGAGGGGTGTGGAGCAGTAAAGACATGGTGTTTTTTGCGATTAATTATTCCCCCCTTTTTTTGAGCATAGGAACCCCAGAGAAGAAAAACCACGCCTTCGCAATTATCGTTAACGATACTTACAATTTTATCAGTAAATTTTTCCCATCCCATGTTTGCATGTGAGCCGGGTTTGCCATTTTCGACAGATAGAACAGCATTGAGAAGAAGTACTCCCTGCGTTGCCCAAGAGACAAGATGGCCATGATTAGGAGTGGAAATTCCAAGATCATTTTTAATTTCAAGAAAAATATTTACAAGAGAAGGTGGTGCTGGCACTCCTGCTTGAACGGAGAAGCAAAGTCCATGAGCTTGGCCCGGGCCATGATAGGGATCTTGTCCTAATATTACGACTTTTACATTTTCAAGGGGAGTAAAATGAAGAGCGTTTAGGATCTCGCTATCTTGTGGATATATAATTTTCCCTTTTGAACGTTGCTCTTTGATAAAACTTTTTAATTTTAAAAAATACTCAGATTCAGTTTCTTCTTTGAGAAGATTTTTCCATTTTTTTTGAGAAGTGTTATTGTCAGGATTAAGAGCCGTTAAAGATGGAGGCATGGTGGTTTGCTCGTTATTTTCAAATAAACCGACTTTTATAGTCATTTGTTGAACCTGTCTGTTCAATTCCTTTCTATTCAATTATTGAGAGGATCTCTGTCAAAAAAGATTAGGTTTTAACCTTTGAATTAATAATCTACTGTGTTGTGTATAGTGGCATAATAGCATGGATTATGTAAAGATTTCACGGATTTTATTGTAATGGATGACTTATGAATGAATGTACTGCTGATGATATCACTGAAGTATTAAAAAAGGCACCGAATGTAAATTCAGCTATAAAAAATTTCCTAAAAAGAGAAGTTAAGAAAGGAGATAGCTCCGAAAAGTTTGTTAAATCTCTTCGTGATGTGCTTCTTTCAAAAAATGAAACAGCAGCGCGTGATTTTATCTCAGGGGCATTACCTAAATTTCTTAACCATATATACAGCATAGCCTGCTATGCTTATTTTGAATCTATGAGTAAGTTAGCGGAAAATATAGTTGAAAAATATGCAGATGATTTTAATGCAACTTTTGAAATTATTGAAGGCAAGGTTAAATATAAAGATGAGAAGAAGTTTAAAGTAATTTCATCTGAAGCACTTAAGATTATTCACGAGACTTTGGCAGCCCAGGGCTTTGCCGAGTCAGCATTTATGAAAAATGTTGCATTAATCTCGGTATTTGAACGTCCAGTAATTGATGTTTTAACAGATCAGCTTAAGTAGGCTATGACTAAAGAACTGCCAGCAAAATACGATCATAAAGAAGTAGAAAAGAAATGGATGAGTGCCTGGGAAAAACTAGGTATTTATCGTTGGGATCCTAAGAGATCTCGCGAGGAGACTTTTGTTGTTGATACCCCACCTCCTACAATTTCTGGCTCCCTTCATATGGGCCATATCTTCAGTTACACCCAACAAGATGTCTTGGTGCGTTTTAATAGGATGCAAGGTAAAAATATATCCTACCCCATGGGTTGGGATGACAATGGTTTGCCCACTGAACGTAGAGTGCAGAATGTTTTCGGAATTAAATGTAACCCAAATATTCCTTATGTAAATGATTGGAAGGCTACAAAGAAAGATCCAAATCAAGATCAAAAAACTCCTGCTCAAGAGATTTCAAGAGGAAATTTCGTTGAAGCATGTGATGCTTTAGTGAAAGAAGACGAGGCGGCTTTTCAAGATTTATGGACACATCTTGCTTTATCATTGGACTGGAGTCGCACATACGCAACAATCGATAAGCATTGTCAGCATGTTTCACAACTGTCATTTCTTGATCTGGTTAATAAAGGTGAGGTTTATAATTCAGAAGCCCCAACAATGTGGGATGTGGATTTTAAAACTGCCGTAGCTCAAGCAGAAGTTGAAGATAAGGAAATTTCTGGTGCATTTCATGATATTCGATTTGGAATAGAAGGTGGTGGTGAATTTACAATTGCCACTACTCGACCTGAGTTACTACCAGCTTGTATCGCAGTAGTTGCTCATCCCACAGATGAACGGTATAAAAAATTATTTGGTAAATTTGCCATTACTCCTCTTTTTAAAGCCAAGGTTCCTATTTTAGCTGCGGAACATGCAGATCCGGAGAAGGGATCAGGCATACTAATGGTCTGTACCTTCGGCGATATCATGGATGTTGAATGGTGGAAGAAATCAGGAATTCCAGCAAAACAAATTGTTGGCTTGGATGGTCGCATTAAAGATCTTAATTTTGATCAAGCACCGTTTGGATCCACTGATCCAAAAACTGCCCTAGAAAATTATAAAAAATTAGTTGGCTTGGATGCAAAAAAGGCTCGCAAAGCAGTTGCCGAGATGTTGGCCTTGGATGGCAGTGCTGTTGATGGCAAAGGTTCAGCTTTAGTTGGTGAGCCAAAACCTGTGACTCATCCAGTAAAATTCTACGAAAAGGGAGATCGACCATTAGAGTTTATCACAACACGACAATGGTTCATCCGCACTATGTGTCACAAAGAAGCCTTGATTGAACAGGGCCGCAAAATTCAGTGGCATCCAGCTCATATGAGATCACGGTATGAAAATTGGGTGCAAGGCTTAAATGCAGATTGGTGTATTAGTCGACAAAGATTTTTTGGAGTACCATTTCCAGTTTGGTATCCAATTGATCTAAAGGGAAATACTCAATTCGATAAGGCAATTTATCCTTCAGAAGATTTACTTCCTATTGATCCATACGTAGCTGTGCCTCCAGGTTTTAAGGAAGAGCAGCGTAATCAGCCGGGCGGCTTTGTTGGTGATCCAGATGTGATGGATACTTGGGCTACTTCTTCTATTACTCCACAAATTCAGAGTCACTGGAAACTGAATCCTGATAAACACGCAAAACTTTTTCCAATGGATATTCGTCCACAGGGTCACGAAATCATAAGGACTTGGGCATTTAGTACAATCGTAAAAGCCTGGATGCATCATAAAGAGATTCCTTGGTATCATATTGTTCTTAGCGGCTGGATCTTAGATCCAGATCGTAAAAAAATGAGCAAATCAAAGGGAAATGTCGTTACTCCAGGAAGTTTCTTAGATGAACATTCTTCTGATGCTGTTAGATACTGGTCTGCAAAAGCCAGGCTTGGTACTGACACGGCTTTTGATCCATCAATTTTTAAAATTGGAAGTAAACTTTGTATTAAGCTTTTTAATGCCAGCAAATTTGTGCTTATGCAGTTAGCTGATACTTCAACTGATATTAAAAATATTACACATCCCCTCGATCTCGCCATGGTGTCAGTTATAAAAAATACCATTGTAGAAGCTACGGAGAATTTTAAGAAATTTGATTATGCACAAGCCCTCCAAATTTCTGAAGAATGCTTTTGGAATTTTTGTGATAATTATGTTGAATTGGCCAAGAGTCGAAGTTATGAAGGCAGCGATCAAGCTGGTAAAAATTCAGCCCAAGCGACACTTGATTGGAGTTTAAAAACATTCTTAAGACTTTTTGCTCCATTTTTACCATACATTACTGAGGAAGTTTGGTCATGGCGATATACAGGTAGTGATAAGAATGCCTCTGTTCATACTGCTAAATGGCCAGAAATTTTCGAAGTAGAAAATTTATCAGGTAACAAAGATGCATTGTCGGCAGCAATAGAAGTCTTAAGTGTAATTCGTGGGAAAAAAACAGAAGCTCAAAAGGGTCAGAAATGGGGAGTAGATGCCTTAACTATTAAAGGAGATGAGCAAAATATTTCCCTCTTAAAGTCAGTCATTGATGATGTGATTCGGGCTGGCAGTGTTTCAGAATCAGGTCTTCAGTTAATTTCTAGCAAACCAGAATCTGCTGGAAGATTTGATGTGCAAGTGAATTTAGCTAAAGAGTAAGTTCTACAAAGGCTTATTAACGCTTCTTCTTTTTTGGATTCTCATTTTTCTGACATTGCGCAGAATAAGTTTTCATAATTGTTTCCACTAAGTGAATTGTTTGTTGATGGTGGAATGGCACAAGTTTAATTTATTTTATTTTGGAGCAGTCGATGAAATCTCTATTTGATCCGATTCAGTTGGGAGCCTTAGAACTTCCTAATAGCATTATTATGGCGCCTCTTACACGGATGCGCAGTAAGCAACCTGGAAATATTCCTTGGCAACTTAATGCTGAATACTATGCACAACGTGCTAGTGCTGGTTTAATTATTTCTGAAGCAACTCAAGTTTGCCAACAAGGACAAGGATATCCAGCAACACCAGGAATTCATTCTGCTGAACAGACTGAAGGTTGGAAGCTTGTAACAAATGCGGTGCATCAAAATGGAGGTAGGATCTTTTTGCAGCTTTGGCATGTCGGAAGGATTTCTCACACGTCTTATCAGCCTGATGGAGCCTCGCCAGTTGGGCCCTCTGCCATAAAACCATCTGGAGGAACTTTTAGTGCTGATTGGAAGCAGGTGACTTTTGAAATCCCACGTGCATTAGAGACTAGAGAAATTTTAGATGTAGTGCTTCAGTTTCGCAAAGGTGCACAGAATGCTAAATCGGCCGGATTTGATGGAGTAGAAGTGCATGGGGCAAATGGATATTTATTGGATCAATTTCTTCAAAATGGATCCAATCAACGAACCGATGAATACGGCGGATCAATCCAAAATCGTGCAAGGCTACTTCTAAAAGTTGTTGACGAAGCAATTGCTGTTTGGGGGAAAGATCGAGTTGGCGTAAGACTCTCTCCTTACGGAACTTTTAATGATATGAGCGATAGCGATCCAGTAAAACTTTTTAGTTATGTACTGAATGAGCTAAGTAAACGACGAATTGCCTATGTGCACTTGATTGAACCTAGATCATCTTCCGCAGGAGGCAAGGATGGAAATATTGCTGATGCACCACAGGTAGCTAAAATATTCCGTGATTCCTTTAGCGGTGTTTTGATTTCGGCTGGGGGGTATGATCGGTCTGATGCCATGAAAGTAGTTTCTACTGGTTTAGCTGATGCAGTGGCGTTCGGTAGATTGTTTATTTGTAATCCAGATCTTCCTGAAAGACTCAAGAAAAATGCAGATCTTAATAAGTATGATCGGGGTACATTTTATGGTGGAGTTGAGAAGGGATATACGGATTATCCAAGATTGGCATAGTTGCAAATCTAAGAAGATTTCGTAGCCAATAGTGGAACTAATCTTGCTATTAAGGAATACGCTAGGTTGTGCGATTTAGAGTGATGAGTTATTTTTGCTTAAGCCCCTGAAATCTTATGCAGATAAGAAATAAATTTGTCGATATTAAGGTTGTCTATATGCGTAAATTTTTGTTGCTTCTAGGTATCTCATTATCCACTTCTAGCATCGGATTCGCCGAACCTTTGGCCGTTTTGAACATCAACACAAACCAAACTCTTAAATGGGAATTAGTTACTCCTTCAGTGGGGACTCAAACGATAGTATCAAATAGTTTTGGCAAGGTTGGAAATCACATTGTCTTTGGTAGCTTTACTGGATCTGGCCCAGAACAGTTAGGAACGATTGCCGAAGAGAATAATGGAACTGCAACATGGACAGTTATGAATCAGAGCGGCCAAGAGCTCGGGGATTTTTCTTTCGGTAATAACAGTAATATTTTTGTGGCTGGGGCAGATTTTGATAACAATGGAGTCATAGATCCAGCAGTAGTTGATTTCTCAGGCACAAGCCTGAATTGGCGTGTGAAAATTAATGGCTTTGCAGGTGGCAGTACTGAAACGACAAGGCAATTCGGAAAGTCTTCTTTAAAAGCACGACTTTTTTATACTAATTTTTATGGAGATGGAGATTGGATAGGATTTGTCGATAAGCCTAAGGGTAAAAGTCATAATCGTATTCAATTACGAAATGTTATTTCAGGGGCTAAGATAAAAATAAATATAAAGAAAGTTGGCAGTTATGGCGAGCGTCCAATTCCAGTAACAGGTTCGGATGGTACGGATCTTCTTGCCTTTGCAAGAAGTGTTGGATCTCAAACTAAGGCCGTTTTTATTAATAATAATGGTCAGAAAGTGGCAGGGCATATTTTTAATATTATCGGCACAGTATTAAAAGGTGATTTAGATCCAAATCAACCTGGAGAAGAGTTGGCAGTTCAGAATGATGAGACCATAATTACTTTTAATCCATTTTCTAAAGTATCAAATACATTCTCTGCACCAACAGGAATCTTTGTAGATAGAGTCAATATTAATGACTTTAACAGTAGTTCTGATGATGGAGAAGATGACGGAGGTAGTGGCGGTGGTTCGAGCTGTGGTGGTGGAACTCCAGGAATTTGTGGCTGTGATTTCTTAGATGAAACTGATGGATCAAAGATAGGTTTTGTTTATAAAAGAAAATCTGATACCTACGGTGGCATAGTTGCCGTGCTTGCTAACCCATGTGGTAGAGAAGCTGTTGGTGTTACAACTTTAGATACTGACTGTAACCAAATTCATGAACTTTATGATAATGGTTACGGCAATCCAGATCCAACTGGAGAGAGACATCACTTTAAAGAAACAAATGGCACTTACGACGGATATTGGTATAGGAACAACTATGGATCCGTTATCCTTAAGCTTGAAGGTACCGGAAAGTGCTATATGATTGGCAATCCAGCTACAGAGCGTATTGATTGATCCTCTCTATCATGTTGACTCCATTGGGAATTTTAGCCAAGGT
>Ga0163144_10000896_pt1 | contig 70727 bp, 69 predicted proteins | sample OliLak19BULKMAT1_FD_123175 | JGI IMG/M metagenome (GOLD analysis project Ga0163144, IMG submission 123175) | Freshwater microbial mat bacterial communities from Lake Vanda, McMurdo Dry Valleys, Antarctica - Oligotrophic Lake LV.19.BULKMAT1 | ecosystem: Environmental > Aquatic > Freshwater >... | reverse complement strand
GTGCATCTACATACCACTGGTCGGTGAGGTAGGGCTCGATGACCACCCCCGAACGGTCACCCCGGGGGACATTCAACCGGTGCTCTTCCACCTTGTCGAGTAATCCCAGGGCTGCCATATCGGCAACCACTCGCGCGCGCGCCTCCATCCGGTCGAGGCCGCGGTAGGCGGGTGGCGCAATGTCACTAATGGCCGCGCTATCGTTGAAGATGTTGCGCATGGGCAGGCCGTGGCGACGTCCTACCTCGTAATCGTTAAAATCGTGAGCCGGCGTGATCTTGACACAGCCGGTACCGAACTCGCGATCAACATACTCGTCGGCGATAACCGGTATCAGCCGATCGCACAGCGGCAGTTGCACCATGCGGCCTATCAGATGGGCGTAGCGCTCATCCTCGGGGTGAACGGCCACCGCGCTGTCGCCCAGCATGGTTTCGGGACGCGTGGTGGCGACGGTTAGATGGCCCTCGGCGCCAGCCAGTGGATAATTGAAGTGCCAGAGGTGGCCCTGTTCCTCGGCGGAGATGACCTCCAGGTCGGAGATCGCGGTGTGCAGCGCCGGATCCCAGTTGACCAACCGTTGGCCACGGTAAATCAGGCCTTCACGGTACAGGCGAATAAACACTTCCTGCACCGCCGCACTCAATCCTTCATCCATGGTGAAGCGTTCGCGCGACCAGTCCAGGGAGGAGCCAAGACGCCGCAACTGGCGGGTGATGGTGCCGCCGGACTCTTCCTTCCACTGCCAGACTTTCTCGATAAATTTTTCGCGCCCCAGGTCATGGCGATTAATGCCCTGCGCTTCCAGCTGTCGCTCAACCAACATTTGCGTCGCGATACCGGCGTGATCGGTGCCCACCTGCCACAGGGTGTTGTCACCCAGCATGCGGTGGTAACGGATCAGCGCATCCATGATCGCTTCCTGAAAGCCATGTCCCATATGCAGGCTGCCGGTGACATTGGGCGGCGGGATCATAATGCTGTAGGCCTTCTCGCCGCCCTGGGGGGCGAAATACCCTTTAGCCTCCCACTCCTGGTACCAGCGGGTTTCAATAGCGGCGGGTTGAAACGTTTTATCCATACGGGTGCGCCTGGAGATCGTGTTTTTCCAGTTGGTAGCCGCGTTCCTTGTAGAATTTCCAGGATGCGCGCAGCGCTGCCAAACTGGCGGGTTCCTGCGTGACTACCTCGGCCACACGCTGAAAGCGGCTGAAGAAGGGCGGAATCTCCAACTGCAGATTGATCAATAGATCGTTGTGCTTATCCGGTTCCTGACCCCAGCCGATGGCGATGGTATCGGAGTGTTCCTGTCCGAGCAGTCCGTGCGGAAGAAAACTGGCGGGGCGAAAACTCCACAAGAGTTCGTCCAGCTCGCTGGCCTGTGCCGCATCGTTGGCATTGATGAAAATGCGATGTCCGCGCTGGAAGGCTTTATCAGCCAGGCGCGCGGCTACCTGTAGTCGCTGGCCTGGGGCAGCTGATTGCACCACGTAAAATCCCACCAGGGTCATGGCTACAGGCCCGCGCGGTCCAGCAGATAACGGGTGAGCAGTGCCACCGGGCGCCCAGTGGCGCCCTTCGGTGCGCTGTCCCAGGCGGAGCCCGCGATATCGAGATGGGCCCACTGGTAGTGCTGCGTGAAGCGCGACAGGAAGCAGGCCGCGGTGATGCTACCGCCACCAGGACCCCCGATATTGGCCAGGTCTGCGAAGTTGCTCTTGAGCTGTTCCTGATAGTCATCCCACAGCGGCATGCGCCAGGCGCGGTCGTGTACCTCGGTGCCCGCAGCCAACAGCTGCTCGGCCAATGCGTCGTCATTGGCGAACAGGCCGGAGGCATGGGAGCCCAGCGCCACCACGCAAGCCCCGGTCAGGGTAGCAATATCGATGACGGCCGCGGGCTTGAACCGTGCCGCATAGGTCAGGGCGTCACACAGCACCAGTCGTCCCTCGGCATCGGTATTGAGGACTTCGATGGTTTTGCCCGACATGCTGGAAACGACATCGCCCGGCTTGGTAGCACTGCCGCCGGGCATATTCTCGGCGGCGGCGACGATGCCCACGATGTTCAGGGGTAAGGCCAGTTCCAGGGCAGCGCGCAGAGTGCCGAATACGCTCGCAGCACCGCCCATATCAAACTTCATTTCGTCCATCTTCGCACCGGGCTTCAGGGAAATGCCACCGCTGTCGAAGGTGATCCCCTTGCCCACCAACACGTAGGGCTTCTCGCTTGCTTTGCTGCCCCGGTAGTGCATCACGATGAGTTTGGCCGGCTGTGCGCTGCCGGCGGAGACTGAGAGCAGCGCGCCCATGCCCAACTCCCGCATTTTTTTCTCTTCCAGTACGGTGGTGCTCAATCGGGTATGGTTGCGGGCCAGTTTTCGGGCATGGCGTGACAGATAAGAGGGTGTGCAGATATTTCCGGGCAGGTTGGCCAGATTGCGGGCTTCGTTTACACCCAGACCGACCGCCTTGCCCTCACGCAGAGCGCTGCTGGCAGTCTGCACTCGAAGAGCGCTGCCGGTATTGATGACCAGCCGGGTGAGTTTCATGGGCTCCTTTGGCTTGGACACAGTTTCGGTATAGCGATAGGATGCCGCCGTGAGATGCTGGGCAAGGTGTGCCAGCAGCCAGCGGCAGTCCTGTTCTTGCAGTGCCAAACCCGTGAGGTGCAGCATGGCCTCTGTCGCCTGTTTGGTTTCAAGGGCGCGGTACAGGTGTTGGCTGAATTTTCTGGCTGCTTCTCGATTGAATTTCTTCGCATCGCCACACCCTATTAATAGTATGCGCTTGGCAGCACTCGCGCCGGGCAGCATGAGACTCTCACCTGTTTTGGCACTGAAATCCCCCAAGGTGAGTGCCGCCTTGATGCTGCCCGAGGAGGCGCGGTCCAGCTGCAATGCCGCCCCTGTCAGTTTCGCGTTGCGGAACAATGGCAGGATCGCGCACTGAGTGGTGGCAGTGGCGGCATCGCCCACAGCGCGAGCAATGAACGTCATGGCGGCCATAGATATTCCCCAGTGGTATTAAAGCGCACTAGTGTATGCCGAGCAGAGCGTAAACTGAACTGAAAAAAACCGCCCTGAGCTCTGCTACAACGGATTCAGATCTTTTTTCTCTTGCTCCCGTTTGGGCAACAGGACCAACTCCGTGCTGGAAAGATAGTCGTGCCAGTAGCGGTTATTGTGATCGACCAGGCACCACAGGTAGCCAAATCCCAGACAGGCTGCTGACAGGAACGCGCCGAGGCAGCGCAACAGGACCTTGCCAGCGGAGGGGGGTTCGCCCTGAAAATCTACCAGTTTTATGCGCCATGCCTGCATGCCCAGGGTTTGTCCACCATTTAGCCAAAAGAAACTGAAAAAGCCGACAATGCTCAGCGCGGTCAGCATTTGTACCAGGTGGGCATTGAGCACCTGTTGCTGGCCCGCAGTTACCCGCACCACCACCCCCAGGGCGAGGGCATTGACCACAGCTACCAGTGCCACTACCAGGAGCGCGTCGTAGAGCATTGCGGTCAGGCGACGCGGTAGCGACGGCGAGAGATTTTTTTCAGTCGTTGTCATGACTGGGAGTTTAGCATTATTGCCGCGCAGCATTAACGAAATGTAAATTGAGCGCTGTTTCCGGCGCGTGCTACATTGACCGCCGATGTGAGAGGTTTTGCGCATGAACGTGCTGTTGGTGGAGGATGACAAACAGGTCGGCGATTTCATCGTCGCCGAACTGCGCGCGGCAGGCCACTCATGTGTCCATGCGCTCGATGGAGAGGCTGGTCAGCAGGCGGCTGTCGGCGCCACGTATGATGTGATGGTGATCGATCGCATGATGCCGCGGATGGACGGGTTGGAGCTGATCAAGTTCCTGCGCAAGTCTGGGAATCATACTCCGGTGCTGGTACTCAGTGCTCTGGGTGATGTGGATGACCGGGTGCAGGGCCTGCACTGGGGTGCGGATGACTATCTGGTGAAGCCATTTGCCATGGTGGAATTGTTGGCGCGACTGGAAGTACTGCATCGCCGTGTGTCATTGCCGGGTACCGACGCGCCAACAAAACTCGTGGTGGAGGATTTATCCATGGACCTGCTGCGCCAGTACGTGCAGCGCCGCGACACGCCCATCAATTTGCAGCCCCGCGAGTACAAGCTGCTGGAATACCTGATGCGCTATGCGGGGCAGGTGGTTACCCGGGCCATGCTGCTGGAGCATGTCTGGGGTTACCATTTTGACCCACAGACCAATGTGATCGACGTACATGTGTCGCGGCTGCGGCAGAAGATTGACAAGGATTTCGAGCAGCCACTGCTCGCCACTGTACGGGGTGCGGGCTACCGGCTCGGTCCTGAACTGGTTGACTGAGCGCAATACCGTGCAAATTCGCGCAGTCGCCAACAGTCTCACGTTCCGTTACATCGTTAAATACGTCACTGTGCTCAGTGCTACCGTATTCCTGCTGCAGGCCGTTTTTTACGTCTATTTCAGCTACACCTCATTTAAAGAACTGGGCGATAGCGTGGTGGAGGAACTGGAAACCCTGCAACTGGTTTATCGCGGACAGGCTTTGGCTGGGGTTGAGCAGTATATCGCTGATCAGAGGTCCTCGCCGTCCGTTAATCGTTTCTACTATCTGGTGACGGATAAGTCAGGAACGAAGGTGACAGGCGATCTGCCAGTCGCGCCGCGCTACCGCGAGTTCGATGACGGCTGGCTGGGCTTTGAGATGGCATTGCAGAATTGGGGCGAGTCTGTCGATGTGGATTTTCTGGCGCGCCCGATGGACCTGGGTGACGGTTATAAGGCGATGGTGGCACGGGATTATGCCGATATCGTGGAGCGGGCCGAGCTGGTGTTTCGCACGCTGGTCAGGGTCATGATCGCGACCTTGATACTGGGTATCACCGGCGGGTTTTTCAGTGCGTCCCGTGCGCTTAAGCAGGTAGAGCAACTGAATAAGGAAATTTCCCGCATAGTGCGCGCCGGTCCCGGCCAGCGGCTCCAGGTAGGGGGCGACAAAGGGTATATAGGAGCCCTCGCAACCGTCATGAACCAGATGCTGGAACAGATGGAAGCGCTGATGCAGGGTGTGCGCAGGGTCTCCGACAATATTGCCCACGACCTGCGTACACCGCTGACGCGTATGCGTAATAATCTCAGCCAGTTGCGCGACCGGCCGGATCGGGTAGCGGGAGGGCAACTTGACCAGATCATAGAGGAATGCGATGAACTGTTGTCATCTTTCAATGCGCTGTTGCGTATTTCCGCGCTGGAGTCTGGCAATCGCCTTTCCGGTGGGCATGATGTGGAATTGGGCGCGCTGTTGCGTGATGTGGTGGAACTCTATGAACCTCTGGCCCATGAGCGAGACATTGCACTGGTGCTGGATGCTCCCCAGCCACAGTTGTGCAAGGGTGAGGCGGATCTGCTGTTTCAGATGTTCACCAATATACTGGACAATGCAATCAAGTATACGCCGCCGCGAGGCCATATCCGCGTGCAGCTGCGCACGAATGCAAGCGGCGTCGGGCACAGCGTGCTTATCGACGATTCCGGACCGGGTATACCATTGGGTGAACGCAAAAATGTATTTCGGCGCTTTTATCGCGTCGAATCCAGTCGCGGCGAGCACCCGGGGCATGGGCTGGGTTTAAGTCTGGTGCAGGCGATTGCACAATACCACTATGGCACAGTGGAACTGGCCAGTAACCATCCCGGCCTGCAGGTCTGGGTACACCTGCCATAGGGCCTGTGTTACGGGCGATATTGCCAGCGTACGCTCAGTCTTGCAGGGAAATATGGTCGGTGGCGGGTGCCGCGCCTTGTTCCCGCCTGCGGTATTGCTCTTCCAGCAGCGGGCCCCCGGGGGGCAGTACGGTCAGGGCGGAAAGATCCAGTGCCAGGGCCTGTGGTTCGGGCGCGGCGCAGTCACTGAAGTCGGTGCCCGCTACAGTCAGGGCAAGGCCATCGATAGTGGGCGACAGCGGCGCGTGAAGCGAGGGCAGATTGGGGATGAGGTCACCCACGTCTCCCATGCTCAGGTGACGGGTATCCGGCGCCGCGGGGGGAGGCGGGGGCTCATCCGACAGGCGCATGGCACTGGTATCCACCGCCAGGCCAGAAGTGTCCACTTCACGCCGGATGTGCTGTGTACGTTCGTCCTCACGCAACACCTCGGTTCCCGGCGGAGCCAGCGCTATACCTCCCGACTCCGCACCAGAGTCTGCTTGTACAACTTTCGAGGCGGTGCCTGAGGCAGCGGAGCTATACGGGTTGGCATCGGGTGCGGCCGCCAGCGCCGCAATTTTTTCCGCCGCTGTCAGCGTTCGGGTGGGCGTGGTTTTGGTGGTGACGACAGCAATCCCCGTGACCTTTATTATCGGTACCGCACCGGCACGCTCCATGGCGTCTTTATACTTAAGGGCGGTCGTCTTATCGCAGTCGCGTTTGATTAACTGGGCTTTACCACTGAACAGTTTATTCAGGGTCGGTTGGTCCGCGCTGAAGATGTTGGCCAGTTTGTCGCGGACGCTGTGCACATCATACCCATCCAGTACCTGACCGGCGAAATATACGTTGTAGCGCTCGTCCATTGGGCTGCCCCGTCACCTTGATGTCCCCAGTATAACCCTATACCAGCGTCCGGGTCTCGCGCGCGGCCCGGACGCTCGTGCCCGAAGGGGGGGGCTGGGGTGAATACCTGACCCTCAGCTGTGGCTTCTGTTAACATACCCGGCCCGATCAGTGTGACTCCATCTCCCTATGAGCGACCGCGTTCCCACTCGATTCATACGCACCTTGCTGCGCATGGTGGGCGACAGGGGTTATGATTTTAGCGCTGTGCTCAATGACGCGGGTCTGGATTTCGATCCTCTGGATGAGGCTGATCCTGCGTATCGCGCAGAGATCAGCGCTATGCAGTATTCCCGCATTTACCAGAGCGTCCTGAGCCTGCTGCAGGATGAAACGTTCGGTACCGCTGGCAATGCACTGGCCGCCCCCGGTGCGTTTCGCATGATGTGCTATTGCATTATTTCCTGTCGCAATCTGGGCCAGGCGATTCAGCGCGCTGCAGAGTTTTATCGCACTTTTTTTGACGAGCACAGCCAGTTGTATGCCAACTTCAGTGACCAGTTCGCCCGCGTGGGTTATCGCACGAAGGTGCAGATGGGGCAGCCCCGTGTGGCGGCGGCGGATGCCTATGGACTGTCCATGTGGCATCGCTTTTTCGGCTGGTTGTGCGGTCGACCGATTGAACTGAAACGTGTGGATTTTACCGGGGACACGCCGCAGCGCCTGGAAAAATACGAAAGCCTGTTCGGATGCCCGCTCTATTTTAACCAGGTCAATGATCTGCTCTATTTCGACAGTGCGTGCCTGGCCTGGCCCGTAGTGCATACCGAGCACTCCCTGCGAGAATTCCTGCGCACGGCGCCTTACCAGTTGTTGATGATGGAGAGCAGTCCGCAGGGCAATAATCTCTCGGCCCAGGTAAAAGCCATGATAGGACACGATTTTAGTGAGGGATTTCCCGGGTTCGAAACCCTCAGCAACGCCCTGAATATGTCGGCCCCGACGCTCCGTCGCAGGCTTAAACGTGAAGGGACGACATTCCAGCAACTCAAGGACGAAGCACGCTGTGACGCCGCCAAACTGTGCCTTGACCGTCCGGAGTTGTCGATTAACCAAGTCGCTCTGCATATGGGGTTTACTGACCCCAGCGCATTTCACCGCTCGTTCAAAAAGTGGACGCAGCAGACACCAGGACAGTTTCGCGCCAGCCGGCGCGCGCGCAAAAGCTGAATAGCGAAGCTGTCCCCGTTGCTGGACCTTGGCTATAATTCACACCCTTGAATTTTTTGTGTCATTCCAGGCAGGTGTTTCATGACAGTGCAGCAGGACATAGAACAGCAATTGCAGAGCAGGTTTGCCCCGGTCTTTCTGGAGGTCGCCAATGAGAGCGACCAACACAGTGTGCCCCCCCATTCCGAAACCCATTTTCGGGTGGTTCTGGTTTGTGCGATGTTCGACGGCAGCTCCAGGGTAACGCGGCACCAACTGGTCTATGCGGCGCTCGCCCCCCAACTCGAGGGACCGGTGCACGCGCTGGCACTGCATACCTACTCGCCCGCTGAGTGGCAACAACGCACGGGTGATGCGCCGGCGTCCCCCCCGTGTCTCGGTGGTAGCAAGGCAGAGAGTCCCTGAGGCCGCTGTATGGATCCGGTCATCGTTGCGGCATTGTACAAGTTTGTCACCCTGGACGATTACCACGCCCTGCGCGCACCCCTGCTTGATGCCTGTGTCACGGCGGGTGTGCGTGGCACCCTCCTGCTCGCCCGCGAGGGTATCAACGGCACCATTGCAGGCAGCAGGCAGGGGATCGACCAGGTATTGGGCTACCTGCGCAGTAATCCGCGTCTGGCAGACATGGAGCACAAGGAATCCAGGGACAGCCAGATGCCTTTCCATCGCATGAAGGTGAAGCTGAAGAAGGAGATTGTCACGATGGGCATCGCTGACGTTGATCCCAATGTGCGCGTAGGCACGTATGTCAGGCCGCGTGACTGGAATGCTCTCATTAACGATCCCGAGGTCGTGCTGATTGACACCCGCAACGACTATGAATGCGACATTGGCAGCTTCAGGGGCGCGGTTGATCCGCGCACCGGTAGCTTCCGGGACTTCCCGGCGTTTGTGCGCGCCAATCTCGATCCCGGCGTGCATAAGAAGGTCGCGATGTTCTGTACAGGCGGAATTCGCTGCGAAAAGGCCTCCGCCTTCTTGCTCGGCGAGGGCTTTGAGGAGGTTTATCATTTGCAAGGTGGCATACTGAAGTACCTTGAGGAGGTGCCTGCACAAGACAGTATCTGGGAGGGAGAATGTTTTGTTTTTGACCACCGGGTGGCAGTTGACCACCAGTTGGAAAAGGGACGCTACGACCAGTGTTATGGCTGTCGTCACCCCATTACCGAGGCGGATAAGCACTCGGGCAGGTACGAGGTCGGCGTCTGCTGCCCGCACTGCTACGAGCGCCTGACGGCTGACCAGCAGCTGCGCTTCAGGGAGCGCCAGAAGCAGGTAGAGTTGGCGGCCCTGCGCGGCGCGCCGCACATCGGTGCACCTCCGCCAGCGCGCCAACAATTCGAGGCAACGTACAACACTCAGGTAAAGGAATAGCCTATGGGTCTCCTGCGAGATCGGGTCGTGGTGGTTACCGGAGCCAGTCGCGGTGCGGGTAAGGGGATCGCACTGGCGCTGGGTGCTACGGGTGCTACTGTCTATGTAACCGGGCGCACGCGCCATGAGGGCGATGCCCCGCTGCCAGGTACCGTACAGGCCACTGCCGAAGCGGTGACTGCGGCAGGGGGCAAGGGTATTCCCGTCTATTGCGATCACACGGACGAGGACAGGGTGCGGCAGCTATTCGAGCAGGTAGCCGATGAGCATGGACGGCTGGATATTCTGGTGAACAATGCCACCAGCCTGCATGATGCCCTCACCCAAACGGGGCCGTTCTGGGAAAAACCCCTGGCGCTTACCGAGCTCTGGGAGGTGGGCATGCGTTCCCATTACACCGCAGCCTGGTATGCGGCCCCGCTATTGTTGGCGAACGGGGAGGGACTCATTGTCAATACCTCATCGTTCGGCGGCCGTATCTATATGCACGGCCCTGCCTACGGTGCCGGGAAAGCAGCGGTGGACAAAATGTCGCATGATATGGCGGTCGATTTTCGTCCACACAATGTAGCAGTGGTCTCAATCTGGATGGGTCTGCTCCTCACTGAACGCACCCAGCGGGTTTTTGCTGCAGAACCCGATAAATACGCGGCATTGGCCGCTACCGCCGAGACGCCACAGTTCACCGGCCGCGTCATCGACGCGCTGGCTCGCGACCCGCGCTTGATGGATAAAAGCGGCAGGGTGCTGATCGGCGCAGAACTGGGGCAGGAGTACGGCCTCACTGATACCAATGGCCGCAGCCCGCCGTCCCATCGGGCTTTTTTCGGTGATCCCACCACCTTCGGTGATGCGGTCGTGGAGTAGTTCTGATACCCCAAATAGAGGATGCGCTACTGGCCAGCGGTCGCCTACAGTTGTACGGTGCCAGCGATGTGTACTTTGCATACCGACAGCCATGATGGGACCACAATAACGAGGCAGGTAAGATGATGAATGACTATGGATTGGACAGCCCCCGCGCCCAGCAATTGGTCTACGCAGCCAGGGCCATGGGTCCCGCGTTGCAGTCGCGCCGCGGGCACGCCAAGAGCAACGTGCGTGTGCCGGATGAGACGGTGGCGGAGTTTGCGCAAGCCGGTTTCTTCAAGATATTACAGCCCGAACAGTGGGGTGGCTACGCCATGGACCCCCAGGTGTTCTATGCCGTCGGCCTGGAGATTGCCCGTTTTTGTCCCTCCAGTGCCTGGATTCTGGGGGTCATTGCCGTGCACAACTGGCAGCTGGCGGTGTTCGATGATCGCGCGGCACAAGACGTGTGGGCCGCTGACCCCTCGGTCCTGATCTCGTCTTCCTACGCGCCCGTGGGCAAGGTGAAAGTCGTCGATGGCGGGTTCCGTCTCAGCGGTCGCTGGAGTTTTTCCAGTGGTTCCGAGCACTGCAAATGGGCGTTCCTGGGCGCGGTGGTGCCGACACCGGAAGCGCCCTTCGACATGGCAAATTATCGCACTTTTCTGTTGCCGATCAATGATTACACGGTCGTACACAACTGGGATGTGGTGGGACTGCAGGGTACTGGCAGCCACGATATCGTGGTGGATAATGCGTTTGTGCCCGAGTACCGCACGCACAAGGCCATGGACGGTTTTCTCTGTGACAACCCTGGTAATGCAGTGAATACGGCGCCGCTGTACCGCATGCCGTTTATGCAGGTGTTCGTGCGGGCCGTGTGTACTGCCACCCTGGGTGCCTGTGACGGCGCCCTGGATGCGTTCATCGAAGTCGCCAAAACGCGGCAAGTCGGTCCGAGCAAAATGAAGAATGATCCTTTCGCCCGCGTGGTCGCCGCAGAGGTGAAAACAGCCATCGAAGAAATGAAGTTGACCCTGATACGCAATTTCGAAGCCATGATGGCCTCCTGTAGGGCCGGCGTCCCCATCCCCATCGAGGACAGGGTGCGCTATCGCTACGATTCAGCGGTGGTGGCTGATCGCTGTCTGGCCCTGTCCAGTAAAATGCTCAAGGCGGCTGGCAGCGGTGCCATACGCCTGGACAGTGACTTGTTGTCCTTTCACCTGGATATTCTGGCTAGCCAGGCGCATATCGCTAACCATTCCACGCCCTTTGCCAGTAATCTGGGTGGCGTCCTATTTGGTGAAGCGAATGCGGATTTTGCCCTCTGAGGCACAGTTCCCGAACAGGAGGCAATATGAAAATGAACGGACGATTACCCGAGGCCAATTACGCACAGTGCGCCAATGGCTATAGCATTCACTACCTGGACGAAGGGCAGGGCGAGGTGGTGGTATTCCTGCACGGCTCGGGACCTGGCGCCAGCGGTTACAGCAATTTCAAACGCAACTACCCGTCTCTGGTCGACGCCGGTTATCGCTGTATTATTCCTGACCATATTGGCTACGGATTTTCGGACAAGCCCAACGACGTTGATCACCCGCTGTCCTTCTTTGTCGAGTGCATCAAGCAGACCCTGGATGTGGCGGGAGTTGAGAAATGTACGGTGATTGGTAATTCCTTGGGTGGTGCCATCGCGCTCGGTCTGGCCCTGGATTACCCGCAACTGGTGGATAAACTCATTCTCATGGCCCCGGGTGGCCTCAGCGAGCTGCCCGAGTACCAGCAGATGCCGGGTATGCAGAAAGTGTTCAAAGTATTCGGTGCAGGGGAGCCCGTCACCCAGGCCGTGATGAAGGATCTGTTCGCCACGGGATTGATGCACGATCCGAAGTACGCCACCGATGAACTGGTGGCCGAGCGGATGCAGATCATGCAGATCATGAATGGCCATGTCATGGCGACCATGCGGGTGCCTGTGTTGGTAGATCGATTGCACGAACTGCAGTGCCCGGTGCTCGCCTTCTGGGGCATGGACGAAAAAATGATGCCGGAGAATGGCATCATGGCCATGGCGAAAAACATCAGGCACCTGCGACTGATCCTGGTTACCGAGTGTGGGCACTGGGTAATGGTGGAGCACGAGGGCATGTTCAATCGCACCTGCCTGGATTTTTTGCGGTATGGCTAATCACCTGATCAGCGGGCATCGCAATTCAAGGTATATAAACCCATGATGGAACAGGACCGGATTAATACGCTGGGAGACGAGCTGTACACAGCCCTGCGCACTCAGTCAACGTTGGCACCACTGACAGAACGGGAACCAGCCATCACTATCGAGGACGCCTACCATATCTCGCTGCGCATGGTGAGCCGGCGCCTCGACCTGGATGGAGAGCGCATTGTCGGCAAAAAGATCGGCGTTACCAGCAAGCCGGTGCAGGACATGCTGGGTGTCTTCCAGCCTGATTTTGGCTTTCTGACGGACGCGATGGAATGCCCGGATGGCGCAGCGATTGCCATTGCCGGCAATATGATCCAGCCGCGCGCCGAGGGCGAAATTGCCTTTCGATTGAAGGCCGACCTGGTGGGTCCGGGAGTGACTGAGCAGGATGTACTTGACGCCACGGCCACCATCATGCCCTGTTTTGAAATTGTGGATTCGAGAATTGACAACTGGAAGATCAAAATTCAGGATACCGTGGCGGACAACGCTTCCTGTGGTGTGTATGTGCTGGGTAAAAATGAGGTAGATCCCCGTGATTTCGACCTGCCCAATCTGAAGATGACCATATATAAGAATGGCGTGTTCAATTCAGCGGGGTTGGGCAGCGCCGTGCAGGGCAATCCACTGACCGCAGTGGCGTGGTTGGCCAACACGCTGGGTGAATTTGGTATACCCTTCAAGGCGGGCGAGATCATTTTGTCCGGCTCGCTGGCACCCTTGATTCCGGTGGTGGCGGGGGATGAGATGTCGTTGGTGATTGACGGCATAGGCGGTTGTAGTTGTAAATTTGCTTAGAGTTGTGCCTTGAGTCGGACTGCGAGCTAAAGTTGCCCCTCAAGACACGCCGTGAACCCTTCCATGGGGGCTTGAGCTCGACATCCATGTCTCGCACAGTCTTGAGGGGTAACTTCATCTCACAGCCCTCTGGATCGAGCGCACATGGATGTGCTTGTAGCGAGTCCGGGAACTCTGGCCCGGTATCGGCGCCGCATTGAAAAGCAGCAGTGAACACTTGGCAGTAATTTAGAAGAGAACCATCATGAGCAAAAAAGTAAAAGCAGCAATCATCGGCCCCGGCAACATCGGGACAGACCTGTTGATGAAGGCCATGCGCAGCGAGCTGATTGAGCCCGTGTGGATGGTGGGGGTAGTAGCGGATTCACCCGGCCTCGCCAGGGCCGCCGAGCTGGGGCTGAAAACCACCGCCGAGGGTGTCGACGGTATGGTGCCGACCATGCGGGCAGACGGTGTACAGATTTGCTTTGATGCGACCTCGGCCTATGTGCACGCACAAAACAGTCGCAAGGTCAACGCACAGGGCGCCGTGATGATCGACCTCACCCCGGCCGCTATCGGTCCGTTCTGCGTGCCGCCGGTCAATCTCGCCGAGGCGGTGGCCGCAAGAGCCATGAATGTGAACATGGTGACCTGTGGTGGGCAGGCGACCATACCGATGGTGGCGGCCGTCAGCCGCGTACAGGCCGTGGCGTATGGCGAGATCGTTGCCACGGTCAGCAGCAAGTCAGCGGGCCCTGGTACGCGCAAGAATATCGATGAGTTCACCCGCACCACCGCCAGGGGCATCGAAAAAGTGGGCGGTGCACAAAGTGGCAAAGCGATTATTATCATCAATCCGGCCGAGCCGCCGCTGATTATGCGCGACACCATTCATTGTCTGACGGTTGACGAGCCTGACCGGGCAGCTATTACCAAATCCGTGCATGACATGATCGCCGAGGTGCAGAAGTATGTGCCGGGCTATACCCTGAAAAACGGGCCGGTGTTTGATGGCAAGCGCGTTTCCATTTATATGGAGGTCGAGGGTCTGGGTGATTTTCTGCCCAAATACGCGGGCAACCTCGACATCATGACGGCCGCGGGCCTGCGCACGGCAGAGATGTACGCGCAGGAGATCTTGGCCGGGACTTTTATTCCAGCCGCTGCCTGATCGCCGTCGATAACGACTAGCTATACCGGATACGAGAGATCACGACAATGGACCTTTCTGGAAAGAAAATTACTGTACACGATATGTGCCTGCGCGACGGCATGCACCCCAAGCAGCATCAGATCACCGTCGAGCAGATGGTCAGGATCGCCAAGGCCATGGACGACGCGGGTATACCGCTGATAGAAGTCACGCACGGTGACGGACTGGGCGGCGCCTCGGTCAACTATGGTTTCCCGGCCGCCAGCGATCAGGAATACCTGACCGCCGTGTGCAGGGAGATGAAGAAAACCAGGGTGTCGGCTCTGTTGTTACCGGGTATTGGCACGGTGGATCACCTGAAGATGGCGGTGGACTGCGGTATCTCAACCATCCGCGTGGCAACACACTGCACAGAGGCGGACGTAGCGGAGCAGCACCTTACGATGGCGGCCAAATACGACGGCCTGGACAAGGTGGGCTTTCTGATGATGGCCCATATGATCGGGCCGGAAGAACTGCTCACGCAGTTAAAGATGATGGAGGATTTTGGTGCCAACTGTGTCTACATCACCGACTCGGCGGGCTATATGCTGCCAGACCATGTAACGGAGCGAGTCGCGTTGGCGCGGGCCGAACTGCGGCCGGAAACAGAACTGGGTTTTCACGGCCACCACAATATGGCCATGGGTATCGCTAATTCGCTGGCCGCGGTTGCGGCCGGAGCGAATCGTATTGATGGCTCAATGGCCGGCCTGGGCGCCGGTGCCGGCAATACCCCGCTAGAGGTGTTTATCGCGGTTTGTGACCGTATGGGTGTTGAGACCGGCGTTGATTTGTTCAAGGCCATGGATATTGCCGAAGACCTGATCGTGCCGATGATGGATCATGTGGTGCGCATTGACCGCGACGCACTGACACTCGGTTATGCCGGCGTCTACTCATCCTTCCTGTTGTTTGCCAAACGAAGTGCCGAAAAGTACGGCCTGTCCAGCCGCGATATTTTGGTGGAGCTCGGGCGGCGCCGGACGGTTGGCGGTCAGGAAGATATGATCGAGGACCTGGCCCTGGACATGGCGAAAGCACAGGGTATTCTTTGACCGGGAATGGCGGTGCACATAGCGGTGACGACTACCGCTACTTTTGCTGCCATCCGTTTCCGCTATTGACGTAGTCCCCCTCTGTCGTTTTCTCTATCGCTTTCTGACCGGCGCGGACTTCCACCGCCTGCAGGCTGATGTTGTTCTTGGTCGCGATCTCCTGGTAGTAGACTTTGCGCTGGCTGTTGATGCTGGCGACGAGAGTGTCAACTTGCGCAGAAGGTTTTATCGCGGCGAGATAACCGGTGTTGGTTTCCCCAACCAGCCCCGCTGATTTTGCGGCGTCAAGCTCCAGTGCAAAAACTGGCAGGGCAAGCAGTAGGTATAGCGCCAGTGTTCCTATTGCCCGCTGCAGATATCGTGTGAGATGCATGGTGTTCTCCTCCTAGAATAATTTGCTGTCTTCGGCGAACAGTTGATCCAGCTCCTTGTCTACCTTGACACGGATTTCGTGTTCTATTTTGACATTCAGGTTGATGGTAATTGGTTCTTTCGGCGCGTTTACCTGCACCGTTGGGGTGCAAGCCGCTGCCAGCAGCAACAAACATAAGCCTACTATTATTCGCATTGGGCTTCCCCTGATTGAACTCGATGATTGGTGGACGCTGATAGTAAAGTTCATTGCAGGCCACCTTCGATTTGTTTCACTAACGTATCACTCAATCGCAAGCTTTGTAACAAAGGATCGAGATTTTGTTCCAGATTGATATTGAAGTTGATTGACTGCCCCTCATAGTGTGCGGGATTGCTGCCTGTCAGTGACAATGCCAGAAGCAGATTTCCGGCGGCGTCCAGCTGTACCTCGCTATTCAATACCTGGTACTGAAAATCACTTAGCAGGTCCAGTGCCATTGCCAGTTCGGCGCTGTTGGCGGCGAATGCCCGACTTGCTTCGTTGGCTGTGTAGCGAATGCTGCCGCCGGGTGGCAGGGCTCGAAGGTAGCCATTTTTGATAATAATCCGGCCAGCGGCAAACGTCACAGGTAATTCTCCTTCGAGCGTCCCCTGGGCCTGGATATCCTTGTTCTTCTGCAAGGCGACCAGTTCGGCCAATTGCCACTGCTGTGCCCGCAATGTGAGCTGGTTGACCGGGGCAGCAAAATCCCAGGCTTGAGGTTGCGTGAGGTGCAGTTTCCCGCCAAACATGCCTGCGGTGAATGTGTCGATTCTCAGTTGCGGCATTGCGACAGGGGTGGCTTTTGGCAGGCTCACCTGCAGCTGGATGTCCCGCACCGCAAAACCCAGATTCAGTTTTGCCAGGGAAAGTTCTGCCGGCTGTTGCGTCTGCCACTGTGTAATTCCACTCCAGTTGGCCGCCAGTGCAAGCCCCTCAAAGTGGTACTCGCCAACGCTGCCTGACACCTCCTGCAGCGTCAGATGCGATTGCTGGGACCAGTTTACCGCTGCAAAATCCCGACTTTTTAATGTCGTTTTCAGGCCGACACGCCCGGATACCAGCTCTACGCTTTCCTGTAGCAGTTCAAAATGCCGCAGCAGCGGTATCACGGAATTTACGAACCGGGGTAGGTCGTCGCTCTGCGCGTCAAGGTGGTATTTCCCGTCGCCGTTGACCAGGTTAATGTATCCCTGCACATCTGCGCGGATGTTTTGCGCTGTGTCGGTCAGGCCCAGCTGAAATTCACTGTGCTCGAATTTACCCTGCTGGCGCCATGCCAGTTCTAACTGCGGGATGGATTGCTTGTGTAGTCGGGTTTTCACGCTGGCATTGAGTTGCGTTTTCAGTTGTACCGGTTCGCTGCCCGTGGCCGTCGCGTCGAGGCTGAGACCGTCAAGTCCGAGTGAGCTATTCTTGTCACCCAGCGTCAGCAGGGTGTCGCGCAACTGCAATGCCCAGTTGCCGTCATTCCCGGATGTGATCGTTGCTGGCGCGGCAATCTCCAGGCGAACCGGGACTGTCTCCTTCCAGCCCAGCCAGCGTTGCGAGTCCTTCGGTAGTGACAACAGTCCAGTCCTGAGATTACCGTTGATCCTGGTGGGTTGGAGGGTCACCTCATGCTGCCCGTCCTCGAGCGCAGCAGCGACCACCAGTGGGCCGCTGGCCGACAGTGCAGGTATGGCGGCAGAGCGATAATCGATATGCCAGTCATTTATCTGTAAGTGTCGTACCGGAATCTGCTCGAAGCGCAGGGCCGATAGCATCTCGTCGAGCGTGATTTTTACGGGCTCTGTGATGCCAGCCGCCGCTTTCTGTTCAATAACGAGTCGCAGTCCGGACAGAGTAAGCGATAGTGCGTGTCCATTGACCAGAGCGCGCCAGTCGTAACGCAGGTCCATGGAATCAAGGAGCGCTTCATATTCGAAATTTCGGTATGTCCCGTGTAACCGGATTTGGTTGACCCGCACCGTGTTTAAGGCAACTTGAACCGGCGCGAAATCAATATCGTGCACACCGTATTGCAGCAGCATACCCTGGACTTGCTCTCGCAATAATGAAGGCAGGCTTTGGTAGAGGTACCAACTTACGGCGAGCAGGCCCAGGACTAGTACACTGAGGCCGAGAAACACAGAGCGGATGCGGGTCATGTTCAACAGTTTAGTTTACTGTCCGGCAGGAGTAACTATTCAATTTTCCTGTCCGGGCCTGTAGTCTGTGGGACCCGGGCAGAGCACACACTTATTCGGAGTCAGCATGAAAAAAAATCGGTTGGGCAGAAGCGCCATTGTGGTTTCGGATATCTGTATGGGCACCATGACCTTCGGTAACCAGGCGGACGAAAAGGCGTCCTTGCGCATCATGGATATGGCCTACGACGCCGGTGTGGACTTTTATGACACCGCGGAAATGTACCCGGTGCCGCCCGATGCGAAATATGTGGGTGCGACGGAAGAGATCGTCGGGCGCTGGCTGAAAACCAAGGACCGCGCCTCGCTGATTATCGCGTCCAAGGTCGCTGGTCCCAGCCATGTGTGGATACAAGCGCCCCTGCGCGGCGGCAAGACCGGCCTCGATCGGCACCATATCGTGCGCGCCGTGGAGGGAAGTTTGCAGCGCCTGGGTACGGATTATATCGACCTCTACCAAACCCACTGGCCTGATGCCGACTACCCCCACGAAGAGACCATGCTGGCGCTGGACGAACTGGTGCTGTCGGGCAAGGTGCGCATCCTCGGTTGTAGTAACGAATCCACCTGGGGCCTGACCAGGAGTCTGTGGGCTTCCGAGCTTAATGGGCTGGCGCGTTACGACACTATCCAGAACAATTTCAGCCTGAACAACCGTCGCTTTGAAGATGAACTGGCCCAGGCTTGTCGCCAGGAAAAAGTCAGCCTGTTGCCCTACTCGCCACTGGGTGGTGGTGTGTTGAGCGGCAAGTACAATAACGGTGCTTTTCCCAAGGGCGCGCGCTTTTCCATGTACCAACAAGCGCCCCAGCGCCAGCAGGCGATGTTGCGCCGCTTCGTCAACGACAAAACGCTCGAGTCCACCCGCCGTTACCAGGAGATTGCCGCCGACCTGCAGATGTCAGTGGTGACCATGGCGATTGCCTGGAGCAAGCAGCACGACTTTGTAGCCTCCACTATTGTCGGCGCTACCAGTCCTGAACAGGTGCCGGAATTATTGGCGGCGGCGGATGTGACGCTGGCGCCGGAAACGCTGGCGCGTATCAATGCTGTGTCGCGGGAATTGCTTTACCCGATGGGCTAAACCCGGTGGATCAGGTCCGGCGCTGGAAACGTGCCGGAATCTTGCCGGGAATCCGGAACAGCGACGGCGCCCATGTAATTTTTGATTCATCCACTTCGAGCGCGGTGAAACGCTGTGCCATGTGCGTGAAGGCGATCTCGGCATTCATTCGCGCCAGGTGCGAGCCGAGGCAAAAATGTATGCCGCCACCGAAGGAGCAGTGCCGGGCTTCGTTGCGGCTTATGTCAAATCGATCGGGGTTGGAAAACACCGCCGGGTCGCGGTTGGCACCGATCAGGATGGCGTAGACATTGGCATTGGCCGGAATGGTGACGCCACTGAATAGTGTGTCTTCCCACAGCACCCGGCGGGTGACCGGAACCGACGGCTCAAAGCGCAGACACTCATCCACAGCAGAGCCCGCCAGTGAGGGATCCGCCGCCAGTTTTTCAAATTCCTCGGGATAGCGCGCGAAACAGACCATACCATTGGCGATCAGGCCGATGGTGGTCTCCAGTCCAGCCACCAGCAGGCCGATGCTCTGCTGCAACAGCTCATCGTTGCTGAGGCGATCACCGGCTTCTTCTGCCGTCACCAGTTGTCCGAGGATGTCGTCTGTGGGCTGCGCGCGCCGCTGTTCGATCAGTTGCATCATGTAGATGGCAAGTTCCATGATTGCCGCTTCGGATTTTTTCTGTAAGTGTGGATAGGCCTGTCTGGCCAGTCGGTACGTCACCAGCGACACCAGTTTGGTGAGCTTGTGACGATCCTCAAACGGTACGCCCAGCATGGCGCACATGGAGGCGGCCGGCACCGCCAGGGCGAGGTCTGCTACCAGGTCCATTGCGCCATGCGGTGTCACGCGCTCCAGTTCACTGGCGACCAGTGGCTCTATCGCCGGGCGCATGGTGTTGAGTGCGCGCGGCGTAAAGGCCTTGCTGACCAGATTGCGCAATCGGTCGTGATCCGGCGGGTCCATGCGCAGCATGAATTTCGAGGCATCAGACTCCTCGCGGGTTTCCTGCGGTATAAGGCCGTCCGTGTCGCGCACGCCGCTGTGGCTGTGTTTCAGCAGATACTGGATGTCGGCGTACTGCGACAGGCGCCAGTCTCTCGTGGGAGTGAGGTTGACGGGCTGCACCTCGCGCAGGTGTTTGTAGTGTGCGTGCGGGTTGGGTTTGAGGTCCGTGGTGGTGGGGTCCACGCCGTACCAACCGGCGATGACCGCGCTGCTGCCAGCGCTGGCTGTGTTATTCATGTCGCGTATTCCCCTTATGCCCTAAGGCTGCGTGCGCCCTAGTGTAGACTTGCGTGGGTCGCAGGTACAATCGGTGTTCAATCATCGATCTTCAACCAAGCCTAATGAGGAGGAACGGGTGAGCGCGCTGTTACTGGTGCCGATAGTATTTTTCACTTCCGGCCTGGCGGCTATCATGGGCATGGGTGGCGGCATCCTGTTGCTCGCCCTGATGCCCGGGGTAGTGCCCGCTGCGGCGATTCTCCCGCTGCACGCAGCGACACAGTTGGCGAGCAATGTGTCCCGCGCAGCGTTCGGTTGGCGTGACATTGATCCCGGCATTATTCCCGCCGTGCTGGTGGGAGCCGTGGCGGGGGCTTGGCTGGGTTCCGAGGTCTACCAGAGCCTGGATATGCAATGGCTGCCTGCATTGATTGGAGCGCTTATCCTGGTTTTTACCTGGATGCCGCTGCCCAGCGTTCCCGGGGGCGGGCAGTTGTCGCTGGCACTGCTGGGTTTCTACCAGACCGGCCTGGGCATGGTGGCCGGGGCGACCGGACCGGTGGGCGCCGCCGTGCTGTTACGACGTAATACTGGCCGCGACTGGCTGGTGGTCAATACGGCGGTGTATATGACACTCAATCACGCCATACGTGTGGCGGCGTTCCTCGCGATCGGTTTCAGTTTTGCCCACTGGTGGCAACTGGTGAGCGGCATGGTGGTGGCCGGGATCTGTGGCTCCTGGGTCGGAACGCGGCTGCGGGGATTTGTCCCGCAGCTGGATTTTCAGCGCCTGTTCCGCTGGATGGTCACGCTGCTGGCGCTGCGCATGATCGCCATGCCGCTGCTGGATCTGTTTTGAACAAAGGAAGGGAGTCGGTAGCATGAAATTACAATTTTTGGCACTGCTGTGTTTGTCGCTCGTGGCCTGCGGGGGGCAGGCCACGCGTTGGAATCTGGTGGGGGATGCACCGGAGTTACAGCCCGATGAGCGCCCGCTGGCCACTACGCTGGTCTATGACTGCAATGGCTATGAATTTATCGCCCGCCTTGGTCAGGGCGAAATGGCCCTGTGGCTACCTGACCGTTATGTGGTATTGCCCCAGCGGCGCAGTGCATCCGGCACCTTGTACGAGGAAGGCGATACGTCTTTTTGGAGCAAGGGCGATGAAGCCATGCTGACAGTGGCCGAGCAAATCTATCAGAATTGTCATTTGGCTCCCGCGCGAGTGCCCTGGGAGGATGCGCGGCGGCGCGGCGTGGATTTTCGCGCTGTCGGCAACGAGCCGGGCTGGTATCTGGAAATCCACAGCGGGCGGCAACTCCTTTTTGTTGGTGAGTTCGGGGCACAGCGCGTCTTGGTGCCCGCTGCGGTTGAGGAGACCGTGGGTCTGGTGCGCGTGTATCACGGAGCCACGGCAACACATGATGTGCGCATCGAGATAGTGGATCAGCCCTGCGCCGACAGCATGAGCGGAGAGACGTTTCCCAGTCGCGTGGCGGTGACCCTCGACAGCAGCGTCTATCAGGGCTGTGGCCAACACCTGGACTACCCGTGGGATAGGTTAGAATAAGTCTCATAATATCTTTATAACTTATTGAAATATATGTAAATAATATTATAAAATAGACTTGGTAGTAGGTGGGCTGGGCAGCATTTTTTTCTCTACCTTAAGCAACATCAAGGTAGACGCCTTCACGCGCTGCTAACTTGGCAAAACACAGGGGATTACGATAACCTGTAGCGAGCTAGAAATAAGCAGTAACAAACTGGGGTTCAGTCTGCGATCGCTATGATCAAGAAAATGATTTTATTGTTGGATAACCTGGTGAACAGGGATACGTATTTGTCCGGCCTTAATACAAGAATCGATTATTTTAAAGATCGGCAGTCAGCGACATCCAAAAGAGTGATTGACGAGTTGGAGGAAATCACCGTTGGTGATGGTTTTATTGTTCCGGAAATCGACGCAACTGCTCTAAATATAGATTTTTTGAAGCAATCAATCAGGGAGAGAGGATGTGTAATTGTTCGAAATTTCTTTGATTCCGATGACGTCGATGAGATGAAATCCTATGTGGAACACTCTTTCTCGGTTAATAGTAATAGTAATAGTTTCATTAATAAGTATTTGACCAAGCAAATTGACCTGGAAGAGGTATTGAATAAAACAAAGGAAGATATAAAAAACAAACAGAAAGAAAATCCTACCTATTCTGATACTGTAAAGATCGGAAGAAAATTAACGCAACCTTTAGGTAAAAATAAATCTTTTCTAACAGTACAGACCCCTATCCTTACCGAAAAGTTGTTAAATTTGTTTGCGCAAAAGCGCTTGAAAGCATTGCTCACTGAGTATTTTGAAAATGAGCCATGCGTTTCCGTCTATAAATGGGTTTTAAGAAGGGCCGATCCTCCAGAGAATCCCATTGATTTTCATCAAGACGGTACATTTATGGGTGACGATATCGCGAGTTTGAATTGTTGGATTCCACTTTCAGATTGTGGCACCGGTTACGATGTTCATGGTATTGACATTGTCCCGATTCGATTTAAGCATTCATTTGGCAAGGGTACTGGCGTTTTGGACTGGACAATATCGCCCAAAGCAATCATTGATCAATACAGCGAAGCGGCTATTGTTACTCCAACATTCAGGAAAGGCGATGCTTTCTTTTTTGACCACCTTTTAATTCATAGAACCCAGTGTATGCCGAATTTTGTAGAAAAAAGATATGCGATTGAAACCTGGTTCTTTGACTCTGTAAACTTCCCAAAAAATCAAATACCCATGAAATGGTGACTTTCAGACTGTCGCAACGGACTGGTCAGTTGGCTCCGCATTTTCAGCGCTTTCCATCTCATCGGGGTAGTACTCCCAAATCGAACGATCGCCCTTGCGGCAGTACGCTATACTCTCGCCGCCCTGGAGTCTCGGAACGCCCATACCAATCGAAGGGTCGGTATAGAACATCCCCACCTGTACCCCGGTGCCTATCCCCACCAAGCCAGGCGGAACACACGAGAAGTACTTGCTCCAGAACTTCTCTGAGTAAAACACAGAGCAGTAAGCGACATCCCGGTATTCGTCAAGGAAGACGAATCCTCGATCGACTATCGATGGCCAGAGATTCAACAGGCAGTCGTGCAGGCTCGCATAGTAGTCCACATCCCAAAATGCCAGCACGATAGCGCCCTCATGATGCTGCAAAGTGTTTTTAAACCAGCCCTTGTAAAAACTGCACACATCGACTTCCCCGAATCGGCGTACATTCTCAGTGACTTCCTCCAGGGATCCACCATATACGCCAGGAACAAAACCATTTCTGAATGAGCGTGCTGCAATTGGGTCACCAGGTGAGGGCGGGGGTAAGCCTTCAAATGAGTCGTAAACTTTCAATTCACGCCCTGTAATTTTGCAGATCAGAGAGAGGTTTGCGGTGGCGCCGCCCTTCCAGCACCCGCATTCCACGACTGCCCCCTTTACATGGGGAGGTATCTCGAGCAACTTCATGGCCATGACCAGGTGTGCCCGCCAGTTTGTCCCTGAGACTATCCTTGAGTAGTTGCGCCAGAATCGAATCCCGAGCCACATGCGCTTACTCCAGGTCATCCCGTATGCGAGATGAACCCTTCTGGAGTAAGTTAGAAAAATAATTGCTAATGGACTTGAGAGGAAATTATAGGAAAGTCTCACAAAGTTTAATGTCCGGATTCTAAATCCCTTTTTTTTCGCTGACATGCGGTGTTCTCACTGATCACAATACGATAGCAGGCGCTTCAGTATAGGGAAAACAAGGACGGTATGGAACGAAAGAAGTAACTGGAACAATCAGTGGTATTTGGGTATGGGCTGCTCCCGGTGCGTGTGCCGCCGTTAGCCAGCAACATTCGCCAAATTGCTTACGCCCGGCATATCAAGAATTTCCAACTTCTGCATACGGCTTAACACGCGGCTGACAGTTTCTACTGTAAGGCTAAGATAATTCCCGATATCGAGCCGCGACATGGGTAGCCGAAAATGTGTTGCGCTTAACTTGCGCCTCGCATTACGGGAAGAAAAGCTGAGCAACAGGGCTGCGACGCGCTCATCTGCAGAATTCTTTCTTAACAGTGTGATCAAGACCTGGTCCTTGGTGATTTTCCGGCTCATAAGCTGGAAATAGTGTCGCTGCAGATTGACACACAGGGGAACCGCGCTGGCAGTTGGGCATAGTTATAACAGGCAATCCGGTCCGGGCGCAGGGTGATAGCCTTACGCAGAGTCTCCTCTATGGTAACGCGATCCTGATGCGGCAGTCCGTAGATCAGGTCGAAACTGAGCGATCGAAACTCGTGGTCACGGATGCACTTCACGAGTGGCTTGACCTGGTGGTAGGGCTGCATCCGGTTGATCGCTTTTTGCACCAGCGGGTCGCAGTCCTGGATCCCCAAACTGATACGATTGAAACCCATTCCCTCGTGCAGGGTAATGGTGTCGCGATGAATGGTCCTCGGATCGATTTCTATTGAATACTCCCGATAACCCTTGTCCAGCTAGCGAAAATGACTGGCCAGCATGTGCATGAGTTCACTGATTTCCGCGTTGTGCAGGAAGGTCGGTGTGCCGCCTCCCCAGTGCATCTGGGTCACCGGACGGCTACTGCCGACCAGTTGTGACTGCATGTCTATCTCGATTTTCAGGCGTTGCAGTTAGTCGCGCGCGGCGCGCGCCCTCAGCCCAGAGAGGCCACACTCTTTAGTACCAGCCGTACCAGTTCCGCCTGCCGGGACACGCCGGTCTTGGCGAAGATAGACTTCAGCTGCGCCCTGGCCGTGTGTTGCGAGATATGCTGTGCGCTGGACACCTGTGTCAGGCTGAGGCCGCGGGCCAGCAGCGTGGCGACGTTGGCTTCCGCCGGGGTCAATGCAAATAACTCCCCCAGAATCTGGCGCGACGTGGACTCCTGCAGGTCGGGATCGCTGATAAACACTGCCGCAGAAGGACTGGACTGACCTTCGCTCCACTGGGAGGCAGGTACCGGCCGGATGACCAGCCCCAGATCGGCACGTCCGGCGGAGCGCGGCACGCGCAGCGCCCGTACTACCGAGGTCTCCCCGCGCAGCTGGGCCTTGATAATAGTGGTGAGTGCCTGTTGCAATTCCTTATTGATATCGCGGCCATCGATGTGCAGTCGACCGTCACGCAGGCTGATCCCCTCGCCCTGGTCGAGCAGGGCCCGACCCACGGCATTGGTCGTTAACAAGCGCCCTTGCTCATCGAGAATAATGCTGGCAACTGACAGCTGATTCACGGCACCGGCGTAGAGATCCCGCTCGGACGTCATACGATTCAACCTGGCGTAGATCTCGATAGCCCGGCGCAAGTGCGGCGTGAGCAGGGTGAGCAAGCGCCGTTCCCGTGCCTTGAAGCGTACCTCGCTGCTGCGACGTGAGCAGCGCAACCGCGCCAACATACCCCCGGGTTCAGCGGTATCCACGCCCAAAATACGGAACAGGTCGATAGGCTTAAGATAATGCAGGTAGTAATCCGATGCCAGAAGGTCCCTGTCTGGCAGAATGTCCTCCAGCGCAATAACCTTGTCCAGCGGCAAGTTTACAAAAGGGTCCAGGGAAAAGAATTGTTCGCGATAGGCGCTGACTTCCCAGTCGTTGGGGTCTGCCAGTGACACATTGTCACACTTGCGGTCCTGATCAGGGCGTACGCAATTCAGTATAACCCCCTGGTCGTCGGCGGTTGGCGGGCGCAGCACCAGTGAAACCACTTGTGCATCCAGTGCCTCGCGCAAGGCGGGCAAAGCACTTTGCCAGGGTTGTTCCTCCAGCGCGCCCTGGTAAATAAGTCCGACCAGATGGCTGAAAGCATTGTCAGTCCGCTGGGGTGACATCAACGGTGAGTCAGGCTACTTCTCGAGATTGGAGAGGTCAGCCGTGACCTCCACCAGAGGTTTGGGTCTGCCAACACCCCAACCCTGCAAATAGTCGACGCCCATCTCCTCCAATTTAACAATAATGGCATCGTTCTCCACTGATTCGGCGATGGTTTGCTGACCGAGGAAATGCGCCAGGTCATTGATGGAGCGGACCATGGCGTAGTCGCTGCGGTTTTTGTCGATACCAGTGATGAAGCTGCCGTCGATCTTCACATAGTCGACAGGCAGTTCCCGCAAATAATTGTGGCTGGCCAGACCCGTGCCAAAATCGTCGATGGAAAATTTGCAGCCGATATTCCTGAAGGCGCGTACAAAGTCCGCGGCCTTGACCAGATTAGAAATAGTGCCGGTCTCAGTGATCTCGAAACACAGGCGACTGGTGCCGACACCGAATTCCGAAATCTGTTCCAGCAGATACTCCATGAAACTGTCGTCCGTCACGCTGGCGCCGGACAGGTTGATCGCCAGATTAGGTACGACTTTCTGTTCGTCCATCAACTGGCTGATCCAGATAAAGGCCTCGCGCACGACCCAGCGGTCCACCAGTGTCATGAAGCCGTAGCGTTCAGCAGACTGGATAAATTCTCCAGGTGAGGACACGGAGCCGTCTTTATTGACGAGCCCGAGCAGCAATTCATAGTGCAGCGTGGAGTTGGAACGGTCGCCGACGGCAGTTTGCAGGATAGGCTGGGCGCGCAGAATGAAACGCTCCGAGGCAAGCGCATTCTCAAGGTCCTTCCGTGTCCGGCTTTTTTCCAGTTTATAGTCATTTGCTCTGCTTTGCTCCTCCTCGAATTGCACGACCCGGTTGCGCCCTTGCTGCTTGGCGTGTCGCATCGCTGAGCGGGCCGCGTCCAGCACCTCTTCGACGTCGGGACTGTGCTCGAGAATCGCTGCAATGCCAATGGAGACTGTAAAGCTGACATTCTCGCCCTCGATATCGATAGAGCTGGCTGCAATATCGCTGCGTATTTGCTCGGCGATTTGCAGGGCCTGTTCCGGGGAGCGGTCCAACAGCAGAACCGCAAATTCATCAGCTTCTATCCTGGCCGAGGAGGATTTCTTGCCGTGCAGCTGGGCCAGCAGTTTGGCGAACTCCAGCAGCACCTGGTCGCCACTGATCCGGTCGTAAACTTCATTGACCAACTTGAATTGGTCGATATTCAGGTACAGGACGGCATGTTGGGCATGCTTGAGATGACTGTGGCGCAGGGCACGCTTGAGCTGGTCAATAAACGTCTCACGATTGATTAATTTGGTCAGCGAGTCGTGATTGCGCGCAAAGCTGAGCGATTTCTGTACGTGTTCCAGCGTGTGGTACATACTCTGGTCAACTACCGACAGCTTATCCGCTGGTGCCGGGGGCTGTACTCCCCGACTCAATTGCCGGGCCAGTTTTATGGCACTCAGGTCCGCGACTTTCTGGCCCCGTTCATTGACGAAAATATAGCGATCTCGCGTCGGGCTGGACCAGGCGAGTTGCATCCGTTTTTTCCTGCCATTTTTATCGCGGTAGGTCAGCCAACTGTCTTTCTCCAATTGCTCAACACGATTGATCCAGCGTCTTAAGCGGGGCAAGTCCTCAATCCTAGCGCGTACTTCCGCGGGCTCGGGTCCGAGATTTGACTGTTCCTGCCTGACGGGCGCAGATTCAACTTCAACTGTCCCCGCCAGTATGTCGCGTAATTGCTCCAGCACCTCTTCATGGGCGATGTTAGTAGGTAGGGCACTCGATATCTGTTGGCCGATCAGGTCTATAAAGGGCTCGGCCTCCATGCTGCGCTGTACACTGCGGTCATCGTCAACGTCGCCATGCTGTCGCTCTTGTAGCCACAGGCACAGCAGGTCCAGGGTTTTGACCTGTTCCGTCCAGGCGGGGCTGTCCTGGCCGTCCCGGACATGGGTTAGCACGAGCAGGTCGCGCCAGCCCGTATCGATAAGGTCCTGCAGCACTTTTGGTGCGGTAGGCGGCCTGATCCTGGCGCTGATTATTTTGGCTACCTTGCGCCTGGCCTCGGCCAGTTTTTGCTGTCCCTCCTGGGTGCGCACTACCCTTTCGATATTGCGCGACAGCGCGCGTTCCTGCTGGGTCGCCAGTTTTTCGATCTTGTTCAGCGCCGTGTCGAACACCGAGTCGTCATTTTCATAATCGCAGATGATGTCATCGACAATATTGTTGATACGATTTTCCAGGGCTTTGTTGGGAAAGTTTGCCGAGGCCGCCAGGCGCGAGAGTTTGTCGACTACGTTGCGGGCGGTATGGCTATGGTCGACGAAAAATCGAGGATCCAGCAGGGCTAACTTGGCCAGGGGAATTTGCAGATTACCCAGTGCTGGCTTGAGTTCAGAACTTACATCCAGCTGGGATTTGATGGTACCAAACAGGTTGTCGACCATGTCCAGCTGGTTGAGGCTGTCCGCAGTGAGGCCGCTGGTGTTCTGGAGGCCACCAATGTGGTCCCTGTTGCTGGCCAAATAGGCGCGCAGGGAGTCGCTCTGTTGTACGTCCTCTCGTACTTGCGAATTGCGTTGCAGTGCACTCAGTGCCTTGGCAATGGACTGTGCGTCTGCCAGCCTGCTCTGGTCCAGTTCCGTGCTGGCGACTGTAGCGCCGCCCCAGGTGCCGCTCATGGCGACGCCCCTGGCCAGCGCATTGCCATCGGCGAGACCTTCGGCTTCGCGCTTGAAATTCAGGGCGTCGACCACGGAGCGATAGAGACTGGCAGGATTGCCGCTGCCCAGAGCTCCACCGAGTTGTTCCCCCAATTGCCGGTGCAACTGATTCAGCTCGTTGATGGCGGATGTCAGTGGCCCGGTCGTACTGCGCTGCTTATCCAGTTGGGCTGCCGCAAGCAACTCTGCTTGTTGCACGGTGGGTTTTGTCCGGCGTTTTTTTGGTTCTGGCCTGCGTGTCTGTCGATTGCGGGTAAGCAGGGTGCCTTTGTTTTGAATCTCTTTCTCCACGTTGGGCAGGATTTTGTGCTCCGACAAGAAGGTGTTCAAGGGCTCATAGTAGCCACCCAGCTGCCGGATAAAGCTCTTGGCAAAGTAATCGAAGATATGGGACAGCACGCTCTGGGGGATGTTTTCTTCCCGCAAGCCGCGCTGGAAAGTACGACTCAACTGGCGCACGTGAATGGGTAGCCTAACGCGGTTGGGATCCGCATCTATAAGGACCGCCAGACGCACAGTCAGTGCCTCCAGTGCCAGTTTGTGTAGGTCCTCCCCCAACGTGACCGTGCGATCAATGGCCAGGAAATCCTCAAACTCCTGCAGGTCGATCAGGTCCAGCTCGTCGGTGCTGCCGATGGTGTACTGCCACAGGTGGTCGTCGCTGAGTTCGGGGGTTAAATCCCGAAAGTAGCCGCTGACCTGTAGCACCATCTGTGCGGCGATACTGACACCTCTGCGCCTTAAAATGTTCACCGCATCGTAGTGGAAATTTTTGTTGCTATCGAGCTGTTTAATGCGCGAGGAGAGCTCCAGCAGGTACCCCGTCAGATCGATGAAAAAAGGTGTCAGGGCAGCACTCAGTTCTGCCAGGCTCTGCTCCTGCAGGGTGTCCAGAAGGATCGCGTACTCTGCGGTTGCGGCTATAGTGGGCGCTCGCGGATTATGCGCTACCACGGATTTGAGGCCTGGCGTAGAACCTCCCGCGATCGCTTCCCGGTAGTGCGCTGCCACCTCTGTATCGCCCACGGCGAACTCCAGCGTAAGACTGTCATGGTAGCGTGTGGCAATCCTGACCCGCACTTCCTTCAGTGGAATCTGCCTGGCACCAGCTCCGGGAATCGACAAAAACGCCATGGCGCCCGGTTCTACCGGAATGAGGTCGATCGAATCGGGATGGTCCAGGGGTTGTATGGCGTCGAGTTGTAGGCGCCCATCCAACAGTGATGATATTTGACCTGCCAGGCGCACCGCATCATCCAGTATGAGGGTAGCCGAAAGCGTTCCTGGCTGTGCTGTAGCGTTGGACATCATACCTCTGGTGGAGCTGCGCTTGAGTATTTCGACGCTGTCACTATCTTGAAAGTCAGGCTGGCAGAAGTATACCTTGATATGCTGCCGCTACAAGAACCCGGCGCCCTGTGTACGCCTGGTAGACGGGGGTTCAGATCTTACATTTGGTGTTGGGTTATGGGTGGGGGTTGGCAGCGTCCAGAAAGGCCGGTTTTTCGCCGCCACCATGGACGGCAAAGTGGGTGCCGCTGACATAGGATGCCAGTGGCGAGGCCAGGAACAGGCAAGCGTTTCCCACATCTTCGGGCACCGCCATGCGGCCCAGGGGAATGGTGGCGCCAATCGCGGCAATGCCGTCTTTATCACCATAGTGTAAATGGGCTTGCTCGGTCACTGTCAGTCCGACAACCAGTGCATTGACGCGCACTTTGGGCGCCCACTCCACGGCCAGCGAGGTGCCCAGATTCACCAGGCCCGCCTTGGCGGCGCCATAGGCCGCGGTCCCGGGCGAGGGGCGAATAGTACTGACGCTGGCGATATTGATAATGCAGCCGCCCCATACCTGTTGTTGCATAACCCTGTTGGCGACCTGACTGAAATTCAGCGGCGCGATGAGGTTGAGGCGGATGATGGACTCTGAAAAACGCGGTGATACTGTGGCAGCCTCGCCATAGGGCGCGCCCCCGGCATTGTTCACCAGCACATCGAGGCGGCCAAACTGCTGCACTGCAAAGGCCACGCAGGCCTCGATCTGCTCGTAGTCCCGGACATCGCAAGTGGTAAACAATGCTTGGCGGTCGCCGCTCTGTGGGAGGGATTCAGGCTCTGACCTGCCACATATGAGGACATCCGCGCCGGCCGCGAGAAAACATTCGCTGATCCCCCGGCCCACACCCTTGCCGCCACCGGTGACGATAACTGTCTTGCCGGTAAAATCCAGCGGGTTGTCCATAATGTGTCTCCTGATAGCAGCTAGTAATGTACAGAGGGCGGGCTGCAGCGCCGCGCTTGAGATCAGACCGTGATTTACATAATATGCTCGGGCTGGGCGTATCCTAACCGAATTCCCCTTGACTGGAAATTTAAGGCTGGCGCTCAGCGACTAGCACACGGGACAATCCATTAGCAGCGGCATACCGGCAGCTGCACATCATCAGGAACACGCTCTATGACAACTGAAAGCTTACCCGTGCTCGCCATTCTGGGCGGCACTGGGGATCTGGGGACAGGCTTGGCCCGGCGCTGGGCGCAGGCTGGATACCAGGTCATTATTGGCTCTCGCACATTGGACAAGGCCGCGGCCGCCGTCGCGGATTTGCGCGAGGTGATGGCAGAGCGCGGCGTTACTGCAGTGAATGTACGCGCAATGGAAAATCTGGCCGCCGCGGAGGCTGCCGACATCGTCACACTGACAGTACCCTTTAGTCACCAGGCAGCCACGCTGGAGCTGGTAAAGCCCGCTCTGCACGGCAAGATACTGATCGATGTGACCGTGCCCCTGATACCACCTAAAGTTGCCCGGGTGCAATTGCCCGCGCAAGGCAGCGCCGGTCAGATTGCCCAGGAGCTACTGGGGGATGACGTGGATGTGGTATCCGCATTCCAGAATGTGGCCGCGGTGCATTTGCAGGAGGGCCACGGGCTGCACTGCGATGTGTTGGTCAGCGGCAACAAGAAAGCCGCCCGCGATGCAGTGGTTACGTTGGTAGAGGCGGCGGGCATGCGCGGCTTGCACGCTGGCATGATTAACAATGCCGCGGCTGCCGAAGCTCTGACCTCGGTGCTGATTACGATTAACAAGCAGTACGGTTGCCACGCGGGAATTAAAATCACCGGGTTGGAAGACGCACATTAAATGACGGCTACCCTGGAGCTTATTCCCCTGCAGGACTTTCCGCTGGTGGAGCCGGGAGATGATCTCGCACAATTGATTTTCGATGCCCTGCGCGACAATGACCTCAGCCTACGCGACGGCGACGTATTAGTGGTGGCGCAAAAGATCGTATCCAAGGCGGAGAATCGCTATGTGCGACTGGCGGATGTCAGTGTCAGCCCCGAGGCTCTGCTCCTGGCGGAACAGGCGGGCAAGGATCCCCGGCAGGTGCAACTGATCCTGCAGGAGAGCAGGGAAGTGTTGCGAGTGCGCCCCGGTGTGATCATCGTGGAACACCGCAATGGTTATGTACATGCCAATGCCGGTATCGACAAATCCAATATTTTCAGGGATGCGGACGATCCCCGCGTCCTGCTGTTGCCGACCGATCCCGATGCCTCGGCGCGTGCCCTGCGCAGTGGCCTTGCTGAGCGCGGCGCGATCCCTCCCCAGGTCATTATCAATGACAGTATGGGGAGAGCCTGGCGCAACGGCACGGTGGGTTTGGCCATTGGTACGGCAGGTCTGGAACCGCTCAATAACCAGATTGGTGACATGGATATGTTTGGCAATGTGCTGGAGATGACGGAACCCGCGGTGGCGGACGAGTTAGCGGCCGGCGCGTCTCTGGTGATGGGCCAGGCGGCCCAGGCCTGCCCGGTGGTACTGGCCCGCGGCGCTGGGCTGAAGCCTTCTGCAGGTGGTTCGACCGGATTGTTGCGCGACAAGTCGATCGATATGTTCCGCTAATGAATGCTGCCGGGAATTCTGTACTGGCCCTGTCCGGTGGCGTGGGCGGTGCGAAACTGGCGCTGGGCCTGGCGGACGTGTTGCCGCCCGGGCAATTGCATGTGGTGGCGAACACCGCAGACGACTTCCGGCACCTGGGGCTGCACATCAGTCCCGATATTGATACGCTGCTTTATACCCTGTCCGAAAATTCCAATGAGGTGCAGGGTTGGGGCCTCGCGGGCGAGACCTGGATTACCATGGATGCCTTGCAACGGCTGGGTGGTGAGACCTGGTTCCGCCTGGGTGACAATGACCTGGCGACACACTTGTGGCGTACCAGTCTGCTCGACCAGGGCGAGAGTCTGCTACACATCACAGATAGTCTCGCGCGGCAGTTGGGCATCGCCAGCCGTATTCATCCCATGTGTGAGGAACGGGTGCGTACCATGGTGCGCTGCCAGGGGCGCGACCTGCCGTTCCAACACTATTTTGTGAAGGAACAATGTAAACCCGTGGTTACCGGGTTCAGCTTTGAGGGCATTGCTGACGCCCGGCCCAACGCCAAGGTGATGGCCCTGCTGCGGGACGCTGCTTTTGCTGCAATCGTGGTGTGCCCTTCCAATCCCTTCGTCAGCATTGATCCAATACTGCAGATTCCCGGTTTCTGGCCAGCCCTGCGCGACAATCCCGCGCCCGTGGTGCTGGTTTCTCCGATTGTGGCCGGCATGGCGATCAAGGGTCCGGCCGCCAAAATGATGGCGGAGTTGGGGGTTCCTGTCACTGCGCTCGGGGTGGCCCAACACTTCTGTGAACGCTACCAAGGACTGCTGGATTATTTTGTAATCGACGAGAGTGACGCTACACTGGCGCGGGAAATTGTCGGGTTGGGAGTCGACGTTAGGGTGGCACCTACAGTCATGAAAAGCCGGGAAGACAAGCAGCGTCTGGCGCGTTTCACCCTGGACCTGGTGCGGGGGTAAGGCGTATGGCGCAGGCGCTGGTGCCACTAAAAGATCTGGTACAGGCCAAGTCGCGCCTGGCCGGTCTGCTGCGTCCCTTGGAGCGCCACGCGCTGGCGCAGGCCATGGTCGAAGATGTGCTCAGTGTGCTGGCCCGCCATACCGATATAGAACAAATCACCCTGGTGTCTGACGATCCGGGTGCCGGCTTGCTGGCGCAGAAGTACGGGGCGCAGTGCTGGTCGGAAAGCTCCTTGGGTGCGCGTGGGCTAAACTCCCTGGTCCAGAGCGCCAGTGAGCGTTTATTGGCAGGTGGCGAGGAACCGCTCCTAGTCTTGCACGGCGACCTGCCGCTGTTGACGGAAGCCGACATCAGCGCAGTACTGACTAACCAACGGAAGTTGCAAGGCCTCATAATCGGTTGTGATCGCCACGGCAGAGGCACCAATCTTTTGGCTTTCAACGCTGCCTGCGTACCGCATTTTTGTTTTGGCGTCGACAGCTGCGCCGGACATAAGGCCAGTGCCCACAGTGCTGGCATACCTGTGCAAATACTGCAAAGATTGGGTATCAGCGTGGATGTGGACGAAGCGCCGGATTTAAAATGCCTGATGGAGCGCCTGCATCTGAACCCGGCGGGCGATACGGCACAGTTGCTGTACAACACGGCGCTGGGAGCACGTGTTACGTTGGCCCTGGCGACGCTGCCGGACGATGTAAATTTTAGCGATGATGTGAACCGAGGAATAGCAAGCTGATGTCAGATTGGCAATATGTGCGCGAGCAACTGCTGCAGGACCTGGTGCTCAGCGACGAACAGGCATTGTTGCTGGCGGATTTCGATGACACTGCCGCGCTGGTCGAGATGGCCGGGGTCGTGCGTGATCGGGGTCACGGCAATGTGGTCACCTATTCCCGCAAAGTGTTCATTCCCCTGACGCATTTGTGTAGGGATGTGTGTCACTACTGTACCTTTGCGCGTTCACCAAAAAAAATTGACCAGCCTTTTATGCCCGTTGACGAGGTTCTGCAGCTCTGCCGCCAGGGCGTGAGCATGGGTTGCCAGGAAGCGCTGTTTACCCTGGGGGAAAAACCCGAGCTGCGCTACAGCGCCGCGCGAAAGGCACTCAAGGCAATGGGGTTCGCCAGCACGCTGGACTACGTCAGGGAGGTCGCCGGCCGGGTGCTGACGGAGACCGGACTACTGCCGCACATCAACGCCGGTTGCATGGATGCTGGCGAGATTGCCGGCTTGCGCCGGGTGAGTGCGTCAATGGGCATCATGCTGGAGTCCGCCTCGTCGCGTTTGTGCGAGAAGGGCATGCCCCACTACGGTTCGCCCGATAAGGAACCAGCCAGGCGTCTGCAGACCATGGCGCTGGCGGGCCACGCGTCAGTACCGTTCACATCGGGAATACTCATAGGTATCGGAGAAACCCGCCGCGAACGGATTGAAGCCCTGCTGGCACTGCGCCAGCTGCACGACCGCTACGGCCATCTGCAGGAAGTTATCGTACAGAATTTCCGCGCCAAGGTCGGCACTTTGATGGCAGCCGCACCGGAGCCGGACCTCAACGATTTGTTATGGACGATCGCCATTGCGCGCCTGGTGTTTGGCTCCCAAATGAATATCCAGGCACCACCCAACTTAAGTCCCGGGGTGTTGCCGCAATTGATCGCGGCCGGCATCAACGATTGGGGTGGTGTTTCGCCATTGACCCCGGACTATGTGAACCCGGAAGCTCCCTGGCCACACCTGGAGCGTCTGGCGGCGGAAACCGCCACCGCCGGAAAGTTTCTCGAACAGCGACTCACGGTGTATCCGGCGTATGTGGTCGAGGGCGAGCGCTGGCTGGATGAAGGCTTGAAGACGGCTGTATTGCGGCTCTCGGACGCCGCCGGCTTCGCCCGGCGCGACAATTGGGTACCCGGCGAGGAGCACGCTGTGCCCGCGATCGATGCCAGGTTGTTGGCAAGCGCTGTACGTCCGGATGAAGTCTCCTGCGATGTGCGCGAAATTGTCAGGCGCTGTCGTGAGACAGACCAGCTGACGGAGGCGGAGGTTACACGCCTGTTCAACACCCGGGGCATGGACTTTTCTTTTGTGGTTGGCCAGGCGGATGCATTACGGCAACAGGTCAATGGCGATACCGTAAGCTACGTCGTCAATCGCAATATCAACTACACCAACGTCTGTTATTTCAAATGCCAGTTCTGCGCCTTTTCCAAGGGCAAACAGAGCGAGAACCTGCGTGGCAGGCCCTACGACATTAGCGCGGAAGACATCGCCGGCCGTTGTATAGAAGCCTGGGAGCGGGGCGCAACCGAGGTCTGTATGCAGGGCGGTATCCACCCCGATTATACCGGCCAGACTTACCTGGATATCGTGCACACGGTGCGCAGTGTCGCCCCCAAGCTGCATATTCACGCTTTTTCGCCGCTGGAAGTATGGCAGGGCGCGGCCACGCTCGGCGTCAGTGTCCCGACATTTTTGCGCCAACTGCGCCTGGCTGGCCTTAATACATTACCGGGCACCGCGGCGGAAATTCTGCACGATGACGTGCGCGAGCGCCTGTGTCCGGACAAACTGAATACCGCGCAATGGCTAGAGGTCATGGCGGCGGCGCATGCGGAGGGTCTGCGCACTACGGCGACTATTATGTACGGCCATATTGATCGGCCGCAGCATTGGGCCAGCCACCTGCTGCATATAAGGGCATTACAGCAGCGTACCGGTGGATTTACGGAATTTGTGCCGCTGCCTTTCGTGCACATGGAAGCCCCGATGTATCTCAAGGGTAAGGCGCGGCGCGGGCCGAGCTTTCGCGAAGCGGTTTTAATGCACGCGGTGGCACGACTGGTCTTGCACGGCCTGATAGACAATATCCAGGCATCCTGGGTGAAGATGGGCCGAGAGGGTGTCGCTGCCTGCCTGAACGCGGGTGTCAACGACCTGGGCGGTTCATTGATGAACGAGAGTATTACGCGCGCTGCCGGTTCCGGCCACGGTCAAGAGTGGGCGCCGGCCCTCATGGAAGCGCAGATCCGCGCCGCCGGGCGGCGCCCCCGGATGCGCACCACGCTGTACGCCGATGCGGCGCCGGAACGTCGCACGGCGGCTTTCGAAGCCGCCGCTTTGGTAGAGGTGCATGGCGCCTCGGCTAAAAAGCAACAGCGTAGTAAACGACTGTCACCACCCGTCGAGGTACCAGCCGCGCCCGAGGTGCTCGCAGTACACAGAGTGCAACAATTCCGGGACGCTGCCGTGTACGAAAGTGTAATGCTGATGGCAGCCTGTAACTGACCCGATATCCGCCTGCAATGACCACAGCCACTGCCAGACACATTGATCTCGAGCCGAGCTGGCTGATCCCGCTGGCGCCCGAATTCGAACAACCCTATATGCAGCAACTGCGTGCGTTCCTGCTGGCTGAGAAGCAAGCGGGCAAGCACATTTTTCCTGCCGGTAACGAGCTCTTCAACGCCTTCACCCACACCCCTCTGGCCAAGGTCAAGGTGGTTATCCTGGGACAGGATCCCTATCACGGGGAGGGCCAGGCCCACGGTCTGTGCTTCTCGGTGCCACCCGGTGTGGCGGTGCCGCCTTCCCTGCAGAATATCTACAAAGAATTACACGCCGAGCTGAGTCTGCCGATCCCTACCCACGGGTATCTCACCGCCTGGGCTGACCAGGGGGTATTGTTACTCAACAGTGTGTTATCCGTAGAGTGCGCCAGGGCGGCATCGCACCAGGGCAAGGGTTGGGAGCTATTTACCGATCGGGTAATCGAGGTTATCAATCAGGAATTGGAGGGCGTGGTTTTCCTGCTGTGGGGCAGCTACGCCCAACGCAAGGGCGCGATTATCAACGGCATGCGACACTGTGTGCTCAAAGCCCCGCACCCCTCCCCCCTGAGTGCCCATCGCGGGTTTTTCGGCTGCGGGCATTTTATCGCCGCCAACCAGTATTTACAGGGCAGGGGAGCAACACCCATCGACTGGCGTTTGCCGGAACAACCCTGCCTGGTACGGGACTAGTACGAAGGGAGACCTCTCGGCTCTGCCGGGGAGGCACCCGAAGTTTGCCAGTTCCGGAAATCCCCTGGTAACGCCCAAGTGTGAGCCACCAAGCACCACACCAGGGAGAAACCATGAGACACGTGAACAGTTTAAATCACACCCGATGGGAGTGTGAGTACCACGCGCAGTGTCGTTACCGAGCCGTCACTCCAAGGATCAGGCCTGATCGCTCAGACGGCTAAGATATTCGCTCTTCAGGCCTGATCCTTGGAGTGACTCTCACGGAGTGAACGCGATGTGTGTGATGTTCGCATGCTCTGCGGCGAATGTTTTAGCCGTTTGAGCAAGCGGGGCATGCGCACTGCCACTTACCGCAACGGAGCCTCTAATCGTGCTTCATCGAAGGATAGATCAGGTGCAATGGGTTGTAATGAAACGCCAGCTTCAGGGGGCTCAAGGCGCGCTGTAAGGCGCCGTGATCGCCGCTTTGAGCGGCTCACACACTAAAGCCCCCGGCTTTGCCTTGGGATATTTACTCAGTCTCCAGTGTGTAGGGCAATTCACCCAGCGTGAGCAAGGGTCCGTCAGCGGCGGCGAGGCGCAGTCCGTTTGCCGCACCGTCGGCCGTGGCCGCCACCAGTGCGCGGGTTTTTCCCTGCGCCGTGCAGCAGTTGACGATAGTGCCAACATTTTGACCAGTCACGGCGTCATGGACTGTGGTGCCGGCAGTACAACTCGTGTCGACCGGCAGCTCCGCGGCATAAGTACGGCGTTTTGGTTTGCCCCGATAGTGCAGGCGGGCCACCACTTCCTGACCCGTATAGCAGCCCTTATTAAAGCTGATATGTCCAGTGCGGTCGTAGTTAAGTATCTGCGGCACGAATTCTGCCACGATAGCAGCCTCGATGCGGGCGATGCCGTTGGTAATCTGCAGTGCCTGCCAGTCGGCTTCAGTACTCAATTGCAGCACGTCCGCCATGCGCGCCAGGTGCGCCGCGCTGGAAGAGCTTTGCAAGTAGCATTCGAATTGCTGACCCCGTTCATCCATCTGTACCAGCACGAACCCAGTGCCGCTGGTGGTGCCGAAACGCTCCGTGGGAAGCTCGCCGAAGATATTACCTACTGCACTTGCTGCCTCCGGACCCCAGACCGCGTAGGGTGCCCAGTCCTCTCTTGTAGCATCCAGTTTCGCTTTCGAGAAGATGATGTATTTCCCAAAGGCGGCGCTGCTGTCGGCGCGAATGTTGCGCCGCAATCGCAGCGCAAAATGATCCGGGCCCAATTCGCTGAGCAGAAAATCGCAGACGACGCGTCCCTGGGGTGTACAAAAAGCACCGGGCACAGCACGCTTGGGCGTTACTTTGCGGGTGTCGCATGTGGTCTGTCCCTGCAAAAACTTCAGGGTATCAGGCCCGACGATGTGCAGTAGAGCTTCTTGTTCCAGCGGGCTGTATTGGCAATTCAAGCGTTGTTATCTCCGGTCAGGGTGTCAATAATAGGCCCTGTGCCTGTCCCTGTCAGCACTGTAGCGCGCCGCCGGGAGAATTAGTCGCTATACTGGGCGCCATTGATGGCCCATCCGGATAATTTTACTGGCATGATTGAGCAGCAAGAAATTAATCGCATGCGTTGGGCCGCGCGCCGCGGCATGTTGGAACTCGACCTGGTGCTGGAGCCCTTCGTGACGGCTCGCTACGCGCAGCTCAGTGCGTCGGAACGTCACTGTTTTCAACAATTGATGCTGTGTGAGGACCAGGATTTATTTGCCTGGTTCATGCAGCGCAGCCAACCGGATGACCAGGAGCTAGCCGCGATTGTCAGCCAGATACTCCACTTCGCCCGCACTGCACCTCAGGATAGGTGAATCGCGGCTGCGTGTAGCGCTCTACAGTGCGCTTTGTCTCGTTTGTGTCTATGCACTCTGGTTGCTTTATGCGCGCGGCTACGTAGTTGTCGTGGCCACGCTCGCACTGTATGTGGCTTACCTGCTGTGGAGCCTGCGCCGCGATCCGGCGGTGGGTGTCGAACTGCGCTGGAACCAGGGCCGGTGGACACTGGAGAACGCGGGGGTGCAACGGGTAATTGCCCCCGGCAGGCGCAGCACCGCTACACCCTGGGCGATTTATCTGGCATTTACCGATCAGCCAGCGGGTCCCGGTGGTCACTTGTGGATCTATGCTGACTGTGCATCCAGAGCGCAACTGCGTCGCCTGCGTGTGCGGCTGACACTGGATTGCTGAGCGAATCCTGCGGCTGTGACAGCGCCAGTCGCGGGTGCCAGCGCATTGAGGCTGCCCTACAGCGGCGAGTTCTCCGGTTGCAGGATGGTATCCCGGGCTACCGGCAGCAGCTGCGGGTAGTCGAGGGTATAGTGCAGTCCGCGGCTCTCCTTGCGTGAAATCGCGCACCGAATCATCAGTTCAGCCACCATCGCCAGATTGCGCAGCTCAAGAAGATCATTGCTGACTTTGTAGTTGCCGTAGTATTCCGCGATTTCAGTCTGCAGCAACTGTACCCTGTGCAGGGCGCGTTGCAGGCGTTTGTTGGTGCGCACTATACCCACATAGTCCCACATGAAACGACGCAATTCGTCCCAGTTATGCGCGATGACGACGTCTTCGTCAGAGTCCGTTACCTGGCTTTCATCCCAGGGCGCCGCAGCGCTGGGAGTGGGTGTTCGAGCAAGTGTTTCGGTAATATGATTGGCGGCTGATTCGGCGTAAACGATGCACTCAAGCAGCGAGTTGCTGGCCATGCGGTTGGCCCCGTGCAGGCCGGTACAGGACGCTTCCCCAACCGCGTACAGTCCCGTCACGTCGGTGTGGCTGTGCTGATCTACCAGGATTCCCCCACAGGTGTAGTGGGCCGCCGGGACCACAGGAATAGGCTCGGCGCTGATATCGATACCAAACTCCGCACATTGCGCCAGCACCGTGGGAAAGTGACTCTGTAAAAAGTCGCGGGATTGGTGCGAGATATCCAGGAAGACGCAGTCGGCGCCCAGTCGTTTCATCTCGTGATCGATGGCGCGCGCCACCACATCGCGTGGCGCCAGTTCACCCCGTTCATCGAAATTGTGCATAAAGCGCTGTCCGTCGGGTAACAGCAGTCTGCCACCTTCACCGCGTATGGCTTCGGTGATTAAAAAGGATTTGGCCCTGGGGTGATACAGGCAGGTAGGATGAAACTGGTTGAACTCCAGGTTGGCCACGCGACAACCAGCGCGCCACGCCATGGCAATGCCGTCGCCACTGGCGCCGTCGGGGTTGCTGGTGTACAGGTACGCCTTGCTGGCGCCGCCGGTTGCCAGTACCACGGCCGAGGCCTGGAACAGGTCAACGTGGCCGCTCTGTTGATCGAGAATATAGGCACCCTGGCAGCGTCCGTTGTTCACCACCAGATCTACCGCCATGCGCTGCGTGAAAATTTCAATATTCGCGGCGGCGATGGCGCGCTCGGTAAGCACCTCGGAAATGGCTCTTCCGGTACGGTCGGCAGCGTGTATGATGCGCCGGTGGCTGTGGCCGCCCTCCATGGTGAGGTGGAACTCACGGTTAGGGTGATCGTTGGTGTCTTCGCGCAGGTCAAAGTCGACGCCCTGTTCCACCAGCCACTCAACACAGCGTCGACTGTTACTGACTGTGAATTCCACGGCGTCACGGTGGCACAGGCCAGCCCCTGCTGCCAGAGTGTCCGCTACATGGGAATCAACGGTATCCCGATTGTGCAGTACCGCCGCCATGCCGCCTTGCGCCCAAAAGGTCGACCCCTGGTTCAGCTCCGCCTTGGACAGCAGGGCCACCCGACAGTTGCCCGGCAGGCGCAGCGCGAGGCTCAGCCCAGCCGCGCCGCTGCCGATAACCAGTACGTCGTGTTGGTAATGGGTGGCCATAGCGCTCAGCGCTTGCTGCTTTGGTGAGTAAAATATATGATGTATCTCAAAGACTTAGCTTCAGCTAGAAAGATTGCAGTGGAGTATATACGACCTCGTGGCGAATGCGGAAAGAATACGCCGGGAACTTTACGCGCCGCAAGCTCGCCCAGCATGCGCTGCGAACCAGCTCGCGTTTCTGTTGTCTACCTATGTCGTTGGCTTGCGGCAACCGCGACAGTAATGTCAGGAACTAAGGAGGGAACCGGACGTGACTGCCGCTGAGACGGATCAGCAACTTGTTGCCAGGGTGCAAAAGGGTGATTCGAGAGCTTTCGACATGCTGGTGTTGAAGTATCAGCACAGGATATTCAGTCTGATCAGTCGCTATGTGCGCGATGCTGATGAAGTGCAGGATGTTGCGCAGGAGGCATTTATTAAGGCTTACAAGGCCTTACCCGGTTTTAGGGGGGAAAGCGCCTTTTATACCTGGCTGTACCGCATTGCCATCAACACGGCCAAGAATTACCTGGTGTCGCGCTCGCGTCGGCCGCCGGGAACTGACATAGAGCTCGAGGACGCCGAGTACCACGAAAGTGGTTGGGGTTTACGCGATATCGAGAACCCCGAGAACGCGCTATTCGGGGCCGAGTTGAAGGCAGTAGTCGATGGCGCGATTGGTGCGCTGCCAGAAGATCTGCGCACTGCCATAACTTTACGTGAATTCGACGGTCTCAGTTATGAGGACATTGCCGATATCATGGACTGTCCAGTGGGTACGGTGCGCTCGCGGATATTCAGGGCGCGGGAGGCGATTGACGTTCTGGTCAACAAACAAATGGGCGGTGAGTCTTGATCTTAAAAAATTTGGTATGCCTCTGTTGTGGACAGCTATTCCGCCGTCACGGTCCACATGAACCAGGTGAATCAGTAGTAGGGTGGTGAACTATGAATGATCGAATGCACGAATCCCTGTCTGCACTTATGGATAACGAAGCCAACGAATTGGAGTTGGAGCGGCTACTTGCGCAGGTAGCAGCAGACGCCAGCTTGCGGCAGACCTGGGCGCGCTACAACCTTACGCAGCACGCAATGCATGGCCACCCTGTGGTACACCTGGATTGGGATTTATCGGCACAGATCCAGTCTGCTCTCGCCGGTTCGCAAGCGGGTGGTGCAGCATCTACAGACTTTAAACAACGTGTGATGCGTTCTTTACTCAGTTTTGCGGTGGCGGCGTCGGTGGCAGCTACAGTGGTTATTGGCGGGCGGCAACTCGCCCAGGTTGGCGGTGCTGATCCCTATGTGGCCGACCGCTCTGTGGCGACCAGTGCGTCACCTGTGGGCATGCTAAATAGCTTGGGTGCTACCGCCGTCCAGGCCAGCTATGGCACGCAGCCGATTTCGGTACTACAACCCGCAATCCGCACCGCTTATCAAGAACTTGCGCAACAACGCCTGCGTAAATATATGCAGGAACACGCGGAGCAGGCGGCACTCAATTCACCCCAGGGTTTGGTACCCTTCGCCCGCGTCCCGCAGATACGCGAATAGGGCTCTACGCTGTGCTATTTGGTCCGCTAAAGAAAGTGTATCTCCCACATCTGGTCGCCTTACTGTCGCTGCTTGCAGCGACGGGTGCAGCGGCGACTGTCTGTTCCGATGCCGACGCAGTGGCCCTGCAATGGCTGGACAAGATGTCGAGAAGCATGCGCCAGATCAGCTATCAGGGAGTAGTCACGCTGCAGCGTGACGACGAACTGCAGGTGATGCAGGTCTCCCATTCAGTAGACCAGGGCAGCAGTTCAGAGCGCCTCACCGAATTGACCGGCCAGGGCGCGCAGGTCGAACGCGGTGCACATCCTTTAGACTGCATTCATCCCGGTGATCAACTACTGCGGCTGGGCGCGCTGTTGCAGAAGGATCGTTGCGGTATTGCCGAGCAATATCGCTTTAGTGTCGTCGATGGCGAGCGGGTGGCCGGGCGCCAAGCGGTGCGCATTAACATCGAACCACGGGACATGTACCGCTTTGGCTATGTGATGTCCCTGGATCGGGAAACCGGCTTGTTACTCAAAACCCAGACCATCAGCCATGGCCACAAAACGCTGGAGACGACGCAGTTCGCGCACATTTCCTATACCGACGATGTCCCGGCAGTCGGCGACGTCGATGTCATACATGAGGCGCAGCACCCTCATCCCAAGCGCCCTACTACGAACGCTGCAGTGGTACGCGGTTGGACCGTCGGGTGGGTCCCGCGTGGTTTTGCTGCAACCGACTCTTCACTTGGTGTCAGTGCGCGAAGAACCTATACTGACGGTTTGGCGGTATTTTCTGTTTTCCTGGAAGACCTGGATCTTGAAATTCGTCCTGGCGAGGGTCTGGTGCGGCAAGGTGGCACCACTACTTATACCCGCGGCATGCTCCTTGCCGGGCAGCCGGTGCTGGTAACGGTGATAGGCGAGGTGCCGGTCAATACGGCGAGAATGGTAGCCGACTCAGTCAGCTGGGTGCAGTGATATGTTGACAGAAACCGGGCGGGTGGTAGGGATAGAAGCGGATGGACTCTGGGTTGAGACCATTCGTCGCAGCACCTGCGGAGCCTGTGCAGCACAGCAAGGCTGCGGTCACGGACTGCTTAATCGTATCTCCGATGGTAAACAGGGTTATATTCGAGTGTTGCCCGGCGCCGGGGCCGTCGAGCACTACAGTATTAATGATCAGGTCCTGATCAGTATTCCCGAAGAAGTGATTCTGCGCGGATCATTTATCGCCTACGTCCTCCCGTTGCTGGCAATGCTGGCCGGTGCGCTGGCGGCGGTGCGCTGGTTGCCGGGCAACGAGGATCTCGTGGCAGTGCTTGGGGCAGCAGTCGGATTGGCGCTGGGATTTGCCCTGGTTCACTGGCACGCGAACAGGCATCGCCGTGACCCCAGTTTTCAACCTGTGCTGCTGCGTGTTATCCCGCCTCGTGTAGAGCCAGCGACGCTGCTTTAAACCCTTCTGTTTCAACTCTTTACTGATTTCATAGGATTGATTGTATGAATACCAAAATGGGCTTGTGTGGTTTTGCTTTTGTCGTGATTAGTCTGTTCGGACCGCACGTAACGACGGCTGCACAGTTACCGGATTTTCGGGAGATTGTGCGTGCACATTCGCCTGCCGTGGTAAAAATTATTGTCGAGCAAAAGGTTTCCCACGCTAACCAGCTGCAACCTGGACCCGAGGAGGTTCCTGAGGAATTGCGCCGGTTTTTTGAGTTCAGGGGCACTCCCCCGTCAGAACAGGAGCGCATGGGTTTGGGATCAGGCTTTATCATCTCCTCGGACGGTTACATCCTGACCAATAATCATGTGGTTGACGGCGCTGATAGTGTCCTGGTGCGCATGAGTGATCGGCGCGAATTCGACGCTGAGATAATCGGTACCGATCCCCGCTCTGACCTCGCGCTACTGCATATCGACGCCGTGGACCTGCCCATGGTGAAGCTGGCGACTAACGATGACTTGGAAGTAGGGGAGTGGGTGCTGGCGATAGGCTCGCCCTTTGGTCTGGACTATTCAGTCACGGCCGGTATTATCAGCGCCAAGGGACGCAGCCTGCCCACCGAGCGCAACGAAAACTATGTACCCTTCATACAAACGGATGTCGCGATCAACCCGGGTAATTCCGGTGGGCCCTTGTTCAACCTCGACGGCGAAGTGGTCGGCGTCAATTCACAGATTTTCACCCGCAGCGGTGGCTCGATCGGCTTGTCATTTGCCATTCCCGCCTCGGTGGCACGTAATGTGGTGGAGCAGTTGAAGGAAAGCGGGCGGGTGACGCGCGGCTGGCTGGGAGTCACCATACAGGATGTGGATAAAAATCTCGCGGAATCCTTTGGCTTGAAGCGCCCCGGCGGGGCGCTGGTGGCGGAGGTTTCCACAGACGGTCCTGCCGCTAAGGCTGGCCTGCGCAGTGGTGACATTATCGTCACTTTTGATGGTAAGGATATTCCCACTTCGGCTGATCTTCCCCATGTTGTGGGCCTCGTTACACCGGGCACCACGGTGCAGGTGGAGATTGTGCGGGACAAAACACAGCAGACCAGGAAAGTAGAGGTGGGTGGACTCGACGCCGATGAGAGCTACTCCCTGTCAGCAGGCAAAGCGGAGGGTAAACGGGGCGGCCGCCTGGGTATGGAGGTTGAAGCCCTGCCCGCGGAAAGTCTTGAACGCGTCGGTATCAATGGCGGGGTCCTGGTGCGCAACGTCACACCCGGCTCGGTTGCCGCCCAGGCCGGCATACGGGTTGACGATATCATCACACTCATCGACACCACAGCGATAAAATCCACCGAAGCATTTGAGCAGGCTGTCGATGCATTGAAAGGTGGGAGGTCGGTGCCGTTGCGCCTGATCCGGCAGGGATCACCACTGTTTATCGGTCTCAGACTAGCGCATTGAGCAGCGCGCGATAGTCAGCACTTCACACCGACTTTTCCAACATCGGTCACCGTGGCGGTTGTAGCCCCATTGGGGTACAATCGCGCGTTTTTTGGTAGATAAGGGCGGGCGTGTTGTCTGGCCCAGCCTCAGCTGTGAATCGAGCCGAATTGAGTGAGCGACCTTAGACACATCCGCAATTTTTCTATCATTGCCCATATCGATCACGGTAAGTCCACTTTGGCAGATCGTTTCATCCAGCACTGTGGCGGTTTGAGCGCGCGCGAGATGAATGAACAGGTACTTGATTCCATGGATATCGAGCGCGAGCGCGGTATTACTATCAAGGCCCAGAGCGTCACCCTGGACTACACAGCCCGCGACGGCCAAGTTTATCAACTGAACTTTATTGATACTCCGGGCCACGTGGATTTTTCCTATGAAGTGTCCCGCTCGCTTGCTGCCTGCGAGGGCGCTCTTCTGGTGGTGGATGCGGGGCAGGGCGTGGAAGCCCAGTCGGTGGCCAACTGTTACACCGCCATTGAGCAGGGGTTGGAGGTGCTGCCTATTCTCAACAAGATGGATCTGCCCCAGGCAGACCCTGATCGGGTCAAGCGCGAGATTGAAGAAATTATCGGTATCAATGCCAGCGAAGCGTGCCTTGTCAGCGCCAAATCCGGACAGGGCATCGAGGACGCCCTGGAATACCTCGTCGAACACATACCGCCACCCGAGGGTAATCGCGAGGCACCTTTACAGGCACTGATCATCGACTCCTGGTTTGATAATTACTTGGGTGTGGTCTCGCTGGTACGGGTCAAGCAAGGAGTATTGCGCCGGCGTGAAAAAATTGTCGCGAAATCTGTCGGCAAGGCGCAGCAGGTCGACACCCTCGGTATTTTTACGCCCAAGCGTGTAGAGAAGGAGATGTTACAGGCCGGTGAAGTGGGATTTATCGTGGCAGGTATCAAGGATATCCACGGTGCGCCAGTAGGAGATACCCTGATACATGCCAAGGATCTGACCGTTCCGGCTCTGCCCGGCTTCAAGCGCGTCAAACCACAGGTTTACGCGGGAATTTTCACCATATCGTCTGACGATTATGAAAATTTTCGCGATGCGCTGGCCAAATTGACCCTGAATGACGCCTCTCTGCAGTATGAGCCAGAGACCTCCGACGCTCTCGGCTTTGGATTTCGCTGCGGATTTCTTGGCATGCTGCACATGGAGATCATTCAGGAGCGACTGGAGCGAGAGTACGACCTTGACCTCATCACCACCGCGCCCACGGTCATCTATGAGGTGGTAAAGAAGGGCGGTGAGATCATCCAGGTGGATAACCCGTCCGCCCTGCCGGATGTCGCTGAAATTGAGGAGATGCGCGAACCCATCGCACGCTGCAACATTCTGGTACCCCAGGATTACCTGGGCAATGTTATAACCCTGTGTGAGGAAAAACGCGGGATGCAGCGAGAAATGCAATTCCTGGGTGCTCAGGTGTCGCTGGTTTACGATCTGCCGATGGCCGAAGTGGTATTGGACTTTTTTGATCGATTAAAGTCTGTGAGCCGCGGCTACGCGTCACTTGATTACAGTTTTGAGCGCTTCCAGGCAGCCAGTCTCGCGCGACTGGATGTACTGATAAATGGAGAGCGCGTAGACGCCCTGGCGATTATTGTGCACCGTGATCAGGTACAGTATCGAGGCCGTGTGCTCACGGAAAAGATGAAGGAACTGATTCCTCGGCAAATGTTCGATGTGTCGATTCAGTCCGCTGTGGGCGGCAAAATTGTGGCGCGGCAGACGGTCAAGGCCCTGCGCAAAAATGTAACCGCCAAGTGTTACGGCGGAGATGTAAGCCGCAAACGCAAGTTGCTGGATAAGCAAAAAGCCGGTAAAAAACGTATGAAGCAGGTCGGACGGGTAGAAATACCGCAATCGGCATTTCTCGCAGTTCTTAAGGTGGATGGTTGATAAGTGAGCGAATTTACAATTGATTTTCCCCTGATTCTGGTGGGTCTGGTGTTTGGCAGCGGCTTGCTGTGGATGCTGGATGCCATCTTCCTGGCGCCGGGTAGAAAGCGCCTTGTGAGCCAGTTGCAGAGCCAATATCCCCAGTGGGCTGTTGCCGACAGCCCCGATGCTCGAAACTATCAGGCGCGGGTTACCGAAAAGGCCAGTGAACCGGTAGTGGTGGAGTATGCTCGGTCTTTCTTTCCGGTGCTGTTTGTCGTATTTGTCCTGCGCTCTTTCCTGGTGGAGCCGTTCCAGATCCCCTCGTCGTCCATGGTTCCCACCCTGGAAGTGGGCGACTATATTTTGGTTAATAAGTTTACCTACGGTATTCGACTGCCGGTAATACGCACCAAGGTATTGGCACTGAACGAACCCCAGCGCGGCGATGTCATGGTGTTCTTCCCTCCCCACATGAATGACACCTATTTCATTAAACGCGTGGTAGGCCTGCCCGGTGATACCGTGACCTACCGCAATAAGCAGATACTGGTGAATGGTGAGCGGGTGGAGCGTGTGCCCCTTGGCGATCAAACCGGACTGGATACCAGGTACCACCTGGACCGCGAAACTCTCGGGGAGGCGGAACATCTTATGCAGGTCGATACTCTGCGTCCTGCCACGGATTTTTATGAGGTGGTGAGGCCAGGACACTACTTTATGATGGGCGATAACCGTGACAACAGCAGTGACAGCCGCGTTTGGGGTCAGGTGCCAGAAAAGGATATAGTAGGCAAGGCTTTCGCGATTTGGATGCATTGGGATACCTTCCTGAGCATGCCAAGTTTTGGCCGCGTCGGCCTGATAAAATAATCACAATCAAGTCCTGGAGGGAAACCATATGAACACACGCCAACGTCAATCGGGTCTGTCGATTCTGGGTATACTGTCCATAATGCTCATGGTGGGCTTCTTTATCATGTGCGCTATTCGCATGTTGCCCCCCTATCTAGAGTATCTCAGTGTGAAGGATGTTATTGCCAGGATGGCGATGGAGCCCCAAGCGGCCGAAGAAGGCATTGCGGATTTCAAGCGGAAGATCGCAAATATATTCAATACTAACCAGATATATTTACTGGATCCAAGGGACGTTGAAGTCTACGCCAAGGATGGCAAAACCTATATCGACGCCAACTACGAGGTAAGATTACCCATAGTGTGGCGTATTGACGCGGTCATGAAGTTTGATGACCTGCTCTATGAAATAGGTAATCCAAAGCCACTACCGATGCCGCCGCCGGTCCCGAAAAAATAGCACATGGGGGATGTGGCGAGCCTGCAAAAGGCGCTGGGCTACCAGTTTTGTAAACCGAAGCTACTTAGTCTGGCGCTCACTCACTCAAGCGCCGGCGGCCAGAGTAATGAGCGTCTGGAGTTCCTAGGCGATTCCATCATTAATTACATAATCGCGGAGGCATTATATCGCCGCGTCCCCTCTCCCAGGGAGGGCGAGATGACCATAATGCGTGCCTCTCTGGTAAGGGAGGCTACCCTAGCCGAAGTGGCCATAGAACTGCAACTCGGCGATTATTTGCGGATGGGAACGGGTGAGCGCAGAAGCGGCGGCCAGCGCCGCAATTCCATGCTGGCGGATGCCTTGGAGGCTGTGGTGGGCGCCATCCTGTTGGACAGTGACGTGGAGCAGTGTCGAAGCTGTGTGCTCGCCTGGTTTGCTCCCCGTCTGCAACAGAGCTCGCTTGGCACGGTGGTTAAGGACGCTAAAACCCGGTTACAGGAATATTTGCAGGGGCGCGATAATTCTCTGCCGAAATACGAGGTGGTCAGTGTTCAGGGTGAGGGTCCTGCACAGCAGTTTCACGTCGCCTGCCATCTGCATAAACTGGGTATGATAGTCGAGGGTGTAGGCGCCACCCGCCGTCAAGCAGAGCAGAACGCCGCCACGTCAGCGCTGGAAAGGTTGCCCGATCATGGCGGATGACGGGCCACGGCGTTGCGGCTATGTCGCTATTGTCGGGCGACCCAATGTGGGCAAATCCACACTCCTGAACCATCTTCTTGGGCAGAAGATCAGCATCACCTCCCGCAAGCCGCAAACCACTCGCCATCAGGTATTGGGCATCAAGACCCAGGGCAACCACCAGATCATTTTCGTGGATACACCCGGCCTGCATATGCACGCGGGCAAGGCGATCAACCGGTACATGAACCGGGCGGCCAGTTCAGCTATCCGGGACGTTGATCTGGTGGTTTTTGTGGTGGATCGCACGGCCTGGACTGAAGAGGATGTGCTGGTACTGCAGCAGATTAAACAAGCCGGCCGACCGACCATGCTGGTGCTCAATAAAGTTGATCTCCTGGCGGACAAGGCAGAATTATTGCCGCATTTGCAGGTGTTGGCACAGAAGGCGGAGTTCGCTGCGATTTTGCCGGTTTCAGCCCTGCGACGGCACAATGTCGATGCCCTGGAAGTACAAATCCTGGGACTGTTACCCACGGCGGAGCATTTTTTCCCTGATGACCAGATCACAGATCGCAGCCAGCGTTTCCTGGCTGCGGAAATTGTGCGCGAGAAAATCACGCGCCAGTTGGGTGATGAACTACCTTACGCGATTACCGTCGAGATTGAGGAGTTCGCACAGGAAGGCGAAATGCTGCACATATCCGCGGTCATTTTTGTGGAACGCAAGGGCCAGAAAAAAATTCTCATTGGCGACAAAGGCTCGCGTCTGCGCTCGATTGGCTCGGATGCGCGGCGCGATATGGAGTCACTTTTTGACAGCAAGGTCATGCTGCGCCTCTGGGTCAAGGTCAAGTCTGGTTGGTCAGACGATGAGCGTGCACTGCGTAGCCTCGGTTATGATGAGCGCTAGGACTGCCCGCAACGATATGCGGGTCAATTTGCAGCCCGGTTATGTCATGCACAGTCGCCCCTACCGTGACAGTAGTGCACTGCTGGACGTTTTTACCGCTGAGTATGGCCGCATCAGCCTGGTGGCCCGCGGCACGCGGAGGCAGTCCCGCAGGGGCAGTGGCGCTGCACTATTACAGCCGTTCATCCCTCTTTTGTTATCTTTTTCCGGCCGTTCGGAGTTAAAAACACTGGTCGCGACCGAGCCAGCACAGGGTGTGTTTATGCTGCGCGGAGAGCGCATGTTCAGCGGTATGTATATGAACGAGTTGCTGGTTCGTCTGCTGCATCGCCATGATGCTCATCCCGTCCTGTTTTCTGCCTACGATCGCGCCTTGAAGGCGCTTGCAGGCAGCTCTGTGGTCGATACCGTGCTGCGACGCTTTGAAATGAGTCTGCTGGATGAGTTGGGTTACAAGTTTGCTCTCGAAGTGGATGGTGCCAGCGGCGAAGCGGTGCACCCGACGCTCTGGTATCGCTATGATCCCGGATATGGGTTGGTAGCCAGTGGCGCTGCAGTTGATCGCCATACCACCGCCTATTTGGGTTCCGACCTGTTAGCCATGGCTTCCGGCGATTTTGGTGGGCCGGCACGGCTCGCGGCCAAGCGGTTACTCAGGGAGGCACTGGCCGTGCATCTGGGAGATACTCCCCTACGCAGCCGCGAACTGTTTCGGACCGCCAGGGTGACGCCATTGCGCGAGAGATCGCCAGAGGCACAGAACTTCAGCACCAGGGAAGATCAGTCTTGATCGCGGTGGACACTGAACTTCTGTGGGTGGAGCGCAGCGCGAGGCCCTGGAACGGGGTGGCGCGCGGGTAGAGCTGAGTCTGGCGGACGAAATGGACTCTGTGGTGGCCTTTGCTGTACGGGCAAAATGAGCGAGTAATGCGTGTTACTTCCGAATTCGACGTGGCCGTGCACAGTGCAGGTTCTATATAATCCCCCATCCGGTCTGTAGTAGCTTACCTATGCCAGAGTACCCCACTATAGAAGCGTGTATCGGCAACACGCCATTGGTGCGCCTGCAACGTCTGCCGGGGGATACCACGAATACGATTCTTGCCAAACTGGAAGGGAACAACCCCGCCGGTTCAATCAAGGATCGCCCCGCACTGAGCATGATCGTCCAGGCTGAAGCGCGCGGCGCTATAAAACCGGGCGATACCCTTATAGAGGCTACCAGCGGCAACACCGGCATCGCCCTGGCGATGGCTGCAGCCATACGCGGCTACCGCCTGATCTTGATTATGCCGTCCCATATGAGTCTGGAGCGGAAGCAGGCAATGTCGGCGTACGGAGCGCAACTGTTGGAGGTGTCGAAGGAGCAGGGTATGGAGGGGGCCAGGGACCTGGCCCTCAAAATGCAGGCGGACGGCCAGGGTACGGTACTGGACCAGTTTGGTAATCCAGATAACCCACGTGCCCACTTCGTCGGTACCGGGCCGGAGATATGGCAGCAGACTGCGGGTACGGTAAGCCACCTGGTGAGCTCCATGGGGACTACCGGTACTATTATGGGCTGCTCTACTTTTCTCAAGCAACAGAACAGGGCAGTCCAGATCATCGGCTTGCAACCGCTCGAGGGCTCCAGTATTCCCGGCATTCGCCGTTGGCCGCAGGCCTATCTGCCAAAAATATTTGAGGCTTCGCGTGTCGATCGGGTGATTGATATTTCCCAGACTGAGTCAGAGCAGATGATGCGCAGACTGGCAGCGGAGGAAGGCATATTTTGTGGTGTATCCTCGGGTGGGGCCATCGCCGGCGCCCTGCGCGTCTCGCGCGAGGTCGACCACGCGGTCATCGTGGCAATTATCTGTGACCGTGGAGATCGCTACCTTTCTACCGGCGTGTTTGGTGGCGAGTAAGGGGTAAGGGGTAAGGGGTAAGAAGGAGTAAAGCTGCTATGGTTCAGGTCCGTCAACAAACGCTTGTAGATGCCCAGGGAGCCATCGATCTTGAGCACTGGCTTATGCATTTGCCACTGGTGCTGGAGGACGAAAATCGGTACCGCTTGTTGGAGGCCTGCGAACGGGTGCGGCAGGCCCAGCAGCAGCCAGCGGAGGACGCTGGAGACTGGGCGCACCAATCCAACTGTTTTGTCGCCGGACTTGATATCGCACTAATTCTGGCCGATTTGCATGTCGACATCGACTGCCTGTTGGCCGGGATCCTGTACCGAGCGGTGCGCGAAGGGCGTCTGGCGCAGGAGGAAGTGCGTGCACGCTTTGGCGACGCCGTGACAGGGTTGATCGACGGTGTGCTGCGCATGGCTGCGATCAGTGATCTGCCGCTGCAAACCGATATTCCGGTGCTGGGTCAGGCACATGGCCAGAAAGACAATATTCGCAAAATGTTGATCGCCCTTGTTGACGATGTGCGTGTTGCGCTTATAAAGCTTGCGGAACGCACCTGCGCGATTCGGTCAGTCAAGGAGGATGAGCAGCGTCGCCGGCAGATTGGGCAGGAAGTTTTTGACGTCTACGCACCTCTGGCGCACCGGCTGGGTATCGGGCATTTGAAGTGGGAGTTGGAGGACCTGTCTTTTCGCTATATCTACCCTGAATCCTACCGCAAGATTGCCCGTCTACTCGACGGTAAACGCCTGGAGCGTGACCGCTTCATCGCAACAGTGACGGATGAGCTGACGGCAATTTTACGCAGCGCCGGTTTACACTTCAAAATTGCCGGCCGCGCCAAGCACATCTACAGCATCTGGCGAAAAATGCAGCGCCAGGGGATTGGTTTTTCCCAAGTCTACGATATTCGAGCCGTACGCATCCTAGTGCCGGAGATCAAGGACTGCTACGCCACGCTGGGCCTGGTACACGGCCTGTGGCGCAATATCTCCAATGAATTTGACGATTACATTGCCAATCCGAAGGAGAATGGGTATCGCTCCCTACACACCGCGGTTATCGGCCCCGAGGGCAAAGCGCTCGAGGTACAGATCCGCACGGAGCAAATGAACGATGAAGCGGAGCTGGGAGTGTGTGCCCATTGGCGTTATAAGGGGTCGGACGAGGAAAGCGGGCTGGCCAGTACCTATGAGGAGAAAATCGCCTGGCTGCGCCAGGTGCTGGACTGGCACGAGGAAACCGGTGATGCACGGGCTGTGGCGGAGCAATGCAGTTTCAGCGTGGCCCAGGACAGGGTCTATGCGTTCACCCCTGACGGCGATGTGGTAAATCTGGCCTATGGCGCCACACCGCTGGATTTTGCTTACCATGTACATACCGAAATTGGTCACCGCTGTCGTGGAGCCAAGGTGAATGGCGTAATTGTTCCGCTGACTTACCAACTCAAAACCGGCGAGCGCGTTGAAGTACTGACCAGCAATGAGGCGCTGCCACGGCGCGACTGGCTGCAGACCGGTCTGGGGTATCTGAAGACTGCCCGCGCCAGGGCCAAGGTACAGCGCTGGTTCAAGAGCCAGGCCCGCGAGGATAGTATTGATACGGGTCGGCACCTGCTGGAAAAAGAATTCAAACGCCTGGCCCTCACTAGCGTCGACTATCAACGCATCGCCAGAAAGGTGCAATTCAATACCGTCGAGGATATGTTTGCCGCGGTCGGCGCTGGCGAGTTGTCCTCGGCGCTGGTGTTAAATGCCGCCCAGGGGCTGGTGGAAAGGGCTCCCGTTCGCCGCAACAAGGCGACTGGCAGTCATTTTCTCGATCAGGTGCAGGTGCGCGGTGTTGGCAATCTACCCACCCACATGGCTGGTTGCTGCAAGCCCTTGCCGGGGCATGCGATTACCGGTTTTATTACCAAGAGTCGAGGTGTGAGTATCCACCGCAGCGATTGTGCACGCCTATTCAAACTGCAGGAGACTGCTGCCGGTTGCGTGATTGAGGTAGAGTGGGGCGAGAATCCTAAGGATAACTACGAAGTGGATGTCGCTATCGAAGCCTATGATCGCCAGGGATTGTTGCGTGACATTACGGGGCTGTTCGCCAACGCCAGGATCAATGTGCTGACTATTAACACCCAGACCAACAAGGAGACCCACACGGCGACCATGCGCTTGCGGGTAGAAGTTCCCGATCTGGGCTCATTGTCCAAACTGTTAGAGCGTATCGACCGTCTCAAAAATGTCGTTTCCGTTGCACGGGTATCAGAATAAGGGGCGCCGATGAGCGGGACGCAGTATAACGTCTCGGATTTACTGCGTGTCATGCAGCGGTTACGGGATCCACAGACCGGTTGCCCCTGGGATTTGGGCCAGGATTTCCAGAGTATCGTGCCTGCGACGCTGGAGGAGTGCTATGAATTGGCACAGGCCATCGAGCAGGAAGATTACGTCCATGTTGCCGAGGAGTTGGGCGACGTATTGTTTCAGGTGATCTTCTATGCGCAGTTGGGTAAAGAACAAAATCTATTTTCCTTTGATGCCATCGTAACGACGCTGGTGGAGAAGCTGATTCGGCGCCACCCACATGTATTTGCCGGGGGGGAGATTGAGGGCGTGGTGCACCTGCACCGCTCAGTCGACGAGGTCAGTAAGACCTGGGAGGCGATTAAACAGACGGAGCGTAATAGCAAGAACCACCTGGGCATACTGGCAGACATTCCACTGGCACTGCCCGCATTGCCCAGGGCGCAGAAGGTGCAAAAACGCGCGGCGCAGGTTAACTTTGATTGGGTTGATACCCCCGCTGTCCTGGATAAACTGCAGGAAGAGCTGGAGGAGTTGCGTCGCGCGACGTCCGCGAACGATACCGAAGAAATACACGATGAACTGGGCGACGTATTGTTTACTACGGTGAATCTTGCCCGGCATCTTGGGATGGATGCCGAGGAGAGCCTGCGCCGTGCCACCGCCAAATTCGAGCGTAGGTTCCGTCTGATGGAAAAGACAGTCGCCGCTGATGGAGGCGCCTTATCGGATATGAGCGAAGTGCAGCTCGACCATCTGTGGCGTCGGGCCAAAGAGGAACTTGGCGGCAATAAGCGGGGCTTGTAACCCTCACGTCCGCTGTGTATGGTTAGCGCCCTTCTGTGATTCTGATTCATACAACTGCGCTGGATGTCTCCTGCCGCAACACATGGTTGAGGAATTATTCAAATGCGATTGATCCTATTGGGTGCCCCTGGTGCAGGAAAAGGGACGCAAGCCAAGTTCATTAGCGAAAAGTACGATATTCCCCAAATATCCACTGGCGATATGTTGCGTGCAGCAGTCAAGGCGGAATCTCCGTTGGGGCTAGAGGCCAAGAAAGTGATGGATGCTGGAGGGTTGGTGTCCGATGATGTCATTATTGGCCTGGTAAAGGACCGCATTACCCAAGGTGACTGTGCCAACGGCTTTTTATTTGATGGGTTCCCCCGCACGATTCCACAGGCCCAGGCGATGGTGGATGCCCATGTGACAATAGATCATGTCGTGGAAATTGCGGTGGATGACGAGGAAATTGTGGCGCGCTTGAGTGGTCGGAGGGTTCATCCCGGATCCGGTCGCGTCTACCATGTGCTTTTCAATCTGCCAAAGAGCAAGGGATTGGACGACGAAACTGGTGAGCCGCTGGTGCAACGGGACGACGATTCTGCAGCAACCGTGCGCAAACGACTGAAGATCTATCATGAGCAAACCAGTCCCCTCGTAAATTTCTATCAGGATATGGACGGTGAAGCGGCGCCCATCTACCACAGGATAGAGGGTATAGGCAGCGTGGAGAAGATTCGAAAAATACTTTTTGCTTCCTTACAGTCGTAGTTGCAAAGCCCGCTGGAAAAATAAAAAAATTAAAATTCAGAGCTCGTATCGTTTCTCTTTTTGAAAAAGGAGTAATGTGCAGAGTTTCAGAGATGCGAAATTTCTACAATTTATTTTATTGTATCTCTATTGCATTGTTGCTATTTTTGGACTCGCGGGACCCTCATTAACAGTCTGGAGAATTGCATAATGGCAACTGCTAAGAAAAAAGCAACAACCAAACGCGCCAAAGCCACCAAGAAAAAGGCACCGGCAAAACGTAAGGTAGCTGTAAAAAAGGCAACAGCAAAAAAAGCTAAGCCAAAGGCAAAAGCGAAAGCCAAGCCAAAAGCAAAAGCAAAAGCGAAAGCCAAGCCAAAAGCCAAGGCAAAAGCGAAAGCCAAGCCAAAAGCCAAGGCAAAAGCGAAAGCCAAGAAGAAATAGAGCAGCAGGACTGACAAATAACCCGCTGAGAGAGATCTCAGCGGGTTTTCTCATTGTCATGTCTGCAATGCCGGGTAAGCTCCCGCATTCAGGGATTGTACCGGCGGCTTTTTCTACGCTAACTTATTGTAGTTCCTGAAACTCCCCCTTTGATCCGAAAAGTCGACAGTGATAGAGCGTCGACAAGCATACCAATCGCGCACGGCACGATGACCTTCATCCAGAAAGCCTGGTAGTGACGATAGGCAATCGCGTCGCATCGCTGCGCATAGGTACTGCGCTCTTATCCCATCATGCACAAAGCTGATTTCGGGCGTGTCGTCGCGGCCTGGGCTAAGTGGTGCGAGCAGACGCGCCGCGAAATCGGTAGGTAGGAGGGGCATGTCACAGCCCACCACCACCAGCAGGTCCGTTCGAATATAGGGTGATGCCGCCTCCAGGCCAGCGAGCGGTCCTTGGTAGTCCCGACGATGGTCGGCCACTGTCTGTGCACCGTACTTTGCATAAAGGGCAGAATTGCGGTTGCAGCTAATCAGTATTTGCCCAACCTGAGATCTGAGGCATTCGGTGACATGGGCAATGAGTGGTTTCCCTTGCCACAGTATTAGACCTTTATCCCGATGACCGACTCGAATTCCGGCGCCACCGGCAAGGATAAGACCCGTAATATTGTTTCTGGATGCCATCACGTATATCCGATTGCCGTGTTTTTGAATCAGGGGTAGTGCTCGTCCACAGCTCGCTGTGTGATAATCGCGGCCTATGACCGTAACAGTTCAGCCCTGCAATGGGTATAGGGTAGTGCCGTGCCATGGGAAGCGAGATGACCGGGATTTTGGCAATAGAGACTGCGACTGACGCCTGTTCGGTCGCAATTCTTGTGGATGGTCAGATCAGGGAATGCCACAAAATCGTGCCGCGACAACACAGTCAACGGCTGTTTGCCATGCTGGAGGAGCTGCTGCCGGGGTCCAATCTGGCGGAAATGGGTATTCAGGCCATCGCTTATGGTAGTGGCCCGGGTTCGTTCACCGGTTTGCGTATCGCAGCGAGTGCTGTACAGGGTATCGCCTATAGCTGTGACTTGCCCGCGATTGCCGTTTCGACATTGGCTATTCTGGCGCAGACCGCCTTGCGGCAGGGCGAGGTAGGTGCAGGTGATACGGTGTTGTGCACAATCGATGCGCGAATAAATGAAGTTTACAGCGCCGTTTACGGCTATGAAGATAATCTCGCGGTACTGCGGGAAGGACCCTGGGCGTGCGCACCTGCCGAACTCGCGCCGGCTCAGTCGCAAACATTGTGCGCGGTGGGTAGCGGCGGTTATTTTCTGGAGCGGTTTCCGCAGTCGCTGCGCGCCAGAATTCACTCATGTGCACCCGATCTTCTGCCTGCTGCCCGGGATATGATTCCTCTGGCTCTGGCCCGATTTCGAGCTGGAGAAACCCAATCCGCGCGCAACGTGCAACCCGTCTATGTGCGCGATGAGATTGCCTGGAAGAAACTGGCGGAGCAGGGCCGCCCTGGTGCATAGCTATTTTACAGACGTAGTAAAGGCCCGGTGTGGTGGACATTGGGATACATTGAGTCTCCTGGCGCGTCTGCAGTGGACTTTTGATCAGTAAAGCGAATACTCAGTCAGACGCAGGAAAGGCAAGGACCATGAACCAGGATGACTTCAACCGGCAGCTGTGTCGCTTTTTGGCAGCGGCAACCACACCGTTTCACGCTGTGGCGCAGATCGAGCGCCGTTTGCATGCCGCCGGATTTATCCGCCTGGCGGACGATGTCGAGTGGGATATAAAAGCGGGTGGCAGGTATTACCTCACGCGCAATGACAGCTCTATTGTGTCCTTTATCGCAGGGCAAGACAGCCCGCCCACCGCCGGCATCCGTATGGTCGGCGCGCATACAGACAGTCCCTGCCTGATGGTTAAACCCGCCCCTGAAATTCAGTCGCATGGCTTATTTCAGCTGGGTGTGCAGGTCTATGGCGGGGCGCTGCTAAACCCCTGGTTTGACCGTGATTTATCATTGGCCGGCAGAGTGAGTTATCTGTGTCCCGCAGGACAACTGCGTGTTGCCTTGGTGGATTTTCACGAGGCTATCGCCACCATTCCAAGTCTCGCCATACATCTCGACCGGGAGGCAAACAATAACCGCGCTGTTAATCCGCAGACGGCCATTGTGCCGGTACTGTGCCAGTTGGCTGAAGAGGAGAAGGCTGATTTCCGGGCACTGCTGCACGCTCGACTCTTAGTGGAGCATCCCCAGTGCGCGGTACAGCAGGTATTGGACTACGAGCTGTCCTTTTATGATACCCAGGCCCCGTCGCTGCTCGGCCTGCGCCAGGAGTTTATCGCCTCTGCGCGTCTGGACAACCTGCTCAGTTGCTTTACTGGCCTGCAGGCCATGCTACAGAGCGACGGAGCCATGAGTGTACTGCTGGTTTGCAATGACCATGAAGAAGTGGGCAGTGTTTCGACCTCCGGTGCGCATGGACCGCTCCTCGCGTCTGTACTCAAGCGCCTCGCTGGAAGCCATACCCATTATGCAGCTCTGGCCGAGCGGTCCATGCTGATTTCTACCGATAATGCCCATGCCATCCACCCGAACTTTGCCGACCGTCACGACGAGAATCACGGACCCCTGTTGAATCACGGACCGGTGATCAAGGTCAACGCTGGTCAGCGTTACGCCACCAACAGCGAGACCAGTGGTCTGTTTCGCATGCTGGCAGCCATGGAGAATGTGCCGGTGCAGTCCTTTGTCGTACGCAATGACATGGCCTGTGGCAGTACCATCGGCCCCATTGCTGCCGGCGCGACCGGAATTCGGACCCTGGACATCGGTGTGCCCACCCTGGGAATGCACTCCATCCGGGAACTGGTCGGCTCCCGCGACGCCTGGGACCTGTGCCGTGTTTTGCGGCGCTTCTATAATTATCCCGGGCCTCTTTGCGCGACCTGAGCCGTGTCCTTGGAATTCGGTCATTGCCAGGTGCGGCACGGCTACGTTGAAATAGCCAGTAGCACCCAATCCCAGTATTATCAATGGCTTTTGCAGGTGTTCAAACGTTCATGACCAAACAACGAGTACTTACCGGCATCACGACGACGGGCACGCCTCATCTGGGCAACTATGTGGGCGCAATTCGCCCCGCGATCGCCGCTTCTGGCGACCCGGCAGCGGAGTCGTTCTTCTTTCTGGCGGACTATCATGCGCTGATAAAATGCGGCGACCCGCAGCTGATACGACAGTCCAGCAAGGAAATTGCTGCCACCTGGTTGGCACTGGGACTGGATACTGATCGGGCCTTGTTCTACCGGCAGTCTGATATTCCTGAAATCACTGAACTTACCTGGATTTTGAGTTGCAATGCCGCCAAGGGCTTGATGAATCGCGCCCATGCCTACAAGGCCGCCGTGCAGGCCAACGAAGAAGCGGGCGAGGACCCGGACTTTGCCGTTACCATGGGCCTGTTCAGCTATCCTGTATTGATGGCGGCGGACATCCTCATGTTCAACGCACAGAAAATCCCTGTGGGACGGGACCAGATTCAGCACGTAGAGATGGCGCGAGATATCGCCCAGCGTTTCAATCACAACTTCGCCGAGGTTTTCACCTTGCCAGAGGCAGTGGTCGGTCGAGAGGATGCCGTTCTGCAGGGACTCGACGGTCGCAAAATGAGCAAAAGCTACAATAACACCATCCCGCTTTTCCTGTCGGAGAAACCGCTACACAAAGCAATCAACAAAATTAAAACTAACCTGCTAGAACCGGGGGAGCCTAAAGATCCTAATGATTCCACGGTTTTCCAGATGTGGGTGGCTTTTGCATCGCGCGACGAGACAGCGCGCATGCGGCGTGAGTTCGAAAACGGCATTGCATGGGGCGAGGCTAAGAAGCAGCTGTTCGAGTTAATTGACAATGAGCTGAAGGATGCGAGGGATCGCTACACGCGCTTGATGGATGATCCCGGGTATATAGAAAGTGTCTTGCAGCGTGGTGCTGAGCGCGCCAGGGAGCACAGTTCCAGGTTGATGCAGCGAGTGCGCGCGGCGGTTGGTATCGCGGCTATCCGCTAGCCGCACCAGTCGCGGTCTTTGCTTGCTGTTTTCAGGTGCTTTATCGTGACCTGACTCACAAATCCCTTGTGTTTGTGCGGTTGCGCATTGAGGGTGTGACTCAAAAGCTTCTTTTTCAGCGGCTAATATGTCATTGTCGCGGCTAAAGAACAGTTGGTAGGGTTATTAATTAGAGCACGATAATAGGAGGTTTGCGGAGTGATGAATCGCCCTGTACGAGATCACGAAATCCTGTCGGCTGTTTTCGCCAAAATGGACGTGCCAGCGATGAGTATAGCGGCAGGAGTAGTGTGCTCCCTGTTGCTGTTTTTGGCCACTGCAACGCTGTTACTGCAAGCTGTGCCGCAGGACTATCCAGTGGGTCCCCACCTGCGCGACCTGGCCGTCTATCTGCCCGGTTATCAGGTGAGTTGGCTGGGCGCTATCTTCGGCGCATTTTATGGTTTCCTGGTTGGCGCGGTTGCCGGGTTTGCTGCCGCTGTCTACTGGAACCTGACGCATTATGTAGCACTTGGAGTCATGCTGATCAGTTCTGCCGAACTGGCAGATTGAGGTCGTAACTCAGATGGGGAACTACCAAAATATGCGAGCCACCAATCAAAACGTCAACGGAGTCAACCTCAAGCTGCTGAATGCAGCAATCAGGTTTAATGCGCTTATGCTTGGCTTGACGGCCGGGACACTCGCGGCCGTGATCATCTATGTTGCGACACACGCCTCAATTTCGAAGTGGGGTAGCGATTCCGGCAATTATCTGGGTTTGCTGGCTATTTTTTTCCCCGGGTATTCAGTCACTAGCAATGGCGCCTGGGTAGGCGCGTTCTGGGCTTTTGTCTATGCCGGAACTGGCAGTGCGCTGAGTTATAGACTGTATGGTCGGGTATTAGGTACTCGGATAGCCGATATACTGCTTAGCACAGTGTCGACGGAGAATCCTGTTCTCAAGCCCTCGGTGCTGCGTTTACATGGTATTAGCCTCGGGCTCGCCATAGGTACCATAGCTGCTTTGGGCTTGTTCTTTTCCACGGGCTGGTTGGTAGTTCGTGGAACTGCCGACGAAAGTGTACATGCGGCCCTGTTTTCTAATTATATACCGGGATACAGCGTGAGCATTTTGGGCGGTTTGTGGGGTGCGATGGAATTGTTTGCGCTGGTTTTTATAGCCTGTATTTTACTGGCGACAGTGTATAACAGAATTGTGGAAATGAGACATAAACAGTCTTAATGGCATGGTTGATATGAATAATAAAGAACATGTAGTGATACTGGGCGCGGGCCCCGCAGGCTTGGCAACCGGGCACGAATTAAGTGTTAGTGGTGTCAAGGTATCCGTGCTCGATCGAAATGATTTCGTCGGCGGACTTTGTAACACCAATGAGCACAGGGGTTACAAATTTGACCTGGGAGGCCATCGCTGGTTTACCAAGAACGAGGACTTGAACAGCTGGTTTCGCAAATTGATGGGTGATGAAATCGTATGGGTGGAGCGTATCAGTCGCATCTACTATGATGGAGGCTATTATAGCTACCCTATCAGTATTCTCAATGTCATCAGAAATGCTGGCATCGTTACGATCATGTATGCCGGGATTACCTACCTGTCGTCTGCCTTGCAGTATTCAGTTTTTAACAAGCCTATCAAAAATATGAAAGACGCCTATGTGGCGCAGTTCGGTGGCAAGCTGTACGACATGTTTTTCCGCCGCTACAGTGAAAAAGTGTGGGGTCTTCCCTGTGAAAAACTGTCTTCCGACTGGGTGTCACAGCGCAGTGCCGGATTGTCTATCTGGACAGTGATCCAGGAGTCCTTGCTCAGAACCAAGTCGGACAATGAAAGCCTCATAGAGGAGTTCATGTATCCTCGTGACGGTTATGTCCGCATCCCGCAACGCATGGCCGAGGACATTGTTGGCAAGAGCGATTCCAACGCCGTCATTCTTGAGTCAACTGTCACCAGAATCAAATACCGCGGCCCCAACGATTTTGAAGTCTTCTATAGTGACGCTGAGGGCAAGGAGCATTCGGTTGCGGCTACTACGGTAGTATCAACGATACCGTTGGGTGTCTTGCCCAGGATCATGGAGCCAGCGTGTGATCAGAAGGTTATTGATGCGGCAAAAGGTCTCACGTTTCGCGCTCTTATCACCGTCAATATCATTCTAAGGAAGGAGCGGGTTTCCATTGATACTTGGCTCTACGTTCAGGATGAGGACATCCTGTTTGGACGTTTGCATGAACCCAAGAACTGGAGTCCTGCTATGGTTCCTGACCAATCCACCACCTCCCTGGTTTTGGAGTGCTTTTGCACCAAGGATGACCACATCTGGAAAATGACGGATGAGGAGGTCGGTCAACGCTGTATTGAAGATCTCGAGAGAAAGTTGAAATTTATCGACAGTTCTGAGGTGATTGATTTCTCCTGTGTTCGGACACTGCAGGCTTACCCGGTTTACGATCTTGAATACGCTGACAAAATTAAAACCATTAATGACTTCCTCTGTGGATTTGAAGGTCTGCATATTGTCGGGCGAGGGGGTACTCACCGTTATAATAATGCCGACCATTCCATCGAGATGGGACTTCTACTGGGCCGAAAAATTCTTGGCTACGATGTGGATTATATGGATGTCAACACTGAGTCTGAGTATCACGAGATCAAAAGCTCCAAGGGTCCTAATCGGGATTACTACAAGATAGAGGAGGAGTGCAACTGACTCGGGTGCTGGCGGACATCCCGTTAGCAGTTCATCCTGGCGTACATATAGTAAGAAAGGTGTGACGGTTGAATATTGGCATTGACGCTACCTGCTGGTGGAATAATCGCGGGTTCGGCCGATTCACTCGCGAAGTCCTGAAAGCCTTATTTGAGTTAGACTCCGACCATAGATTTTTCCTTTTCGTGGATCAACCGCTGGATGAACTGACGCGGTTTGCCAATGTAACTGTGATACAGGCCCTGTCTTCGCGTCCGACAACCGAAGCTGCCGTGGCGGATAGCAATAGGTCGCCGTTCGACATGTACAGATTGTACAGGGCGGTCGCGCAGTGCCCGATTGATATTATGTTCTTTCCAGCGGTCTACTCGTGGTACCCGGTACCGCGAAAACTGCCGACAATGGTCACGGTGCACGACGCTATTGCTGAACATTACCCAAAATTGATTTTCCCCGGTTGGAGGAGTCGTTTGTTCTGGACCATTAAGATGAAGTGCGCCATCTCGGCGAGTCGGCGGATACTGACTGTGTCGAATGCGGCAAAAGAAGAGATAGTAGAATTTATTGGCGCTGACCCTGACAGTATAGATGTTACCAGTGAGGCACCGAATCCACAGTTTCAGCAAACGCATGACAGGGCGCGCATAATGGCCGCCAGGCAACGGGCCAAACTACCGGTCGATGTTCCCGTAATTATCTTTGTTGGCGGCCTGGCGCCGCACAAGAATCTGCACGGATTACTGGACGGATTTGAACGATCATTGAGCAAGGGACATGTGCAGGATGTTCACCTGGCACTGGTAGGTGATCTTAAGGGCGCCGGATTTTTCTCCAATTACGACAGTCTGCACGCCAGGGTGCAGGCCAATCCAGAGCTGCGAGAAAGGGTGCATTTCAGCGGTTATGTGTCTGATTCGGATCTGGTAGCGTTGTATAGCTGCGCGCTTGCAGTGGCCATGCCGTCCTATTCCGAGGGCTTTGGCCTGCCTGCCATCGAGGCCATGGCCTGTTCCGCTCCGGTGCTGGCGAGTGACAGGGGGTCACTGCCGGAAGTGGTTGGAGATGCGGGCATTTACTTCGACCCGTTTGACGTGGAGTCTATATCGAACGCCATTGTAGAAATGGTGGAAAACGACACCTTAAGAACGCAGCTGTCTTCCAATGCCCTGGCCAGGGCCAGTGGGTTTACCTGGGAACGCGCGGCGCAATTAACGCTGACTCATCTTGAAGCCATGAGCTTGGGATGAGTAGCGACATTTCGACACAAATCAGCGAACATGCAGTGGTATATCGCTTATGAATGAGATCGAATCAAGAGGCTCTGCAGTGGCGCAAATCGACAATATGGCTTCGGGTATCAGCATTATTATGCCCGTGTATAACGGAGCAGAATTTATAATCCGGAGTTTGCCTCCGCTGCTTGCAATGGAACAGCGCGGAGAAATACTCGAAGTCATCGTGATTGATGACGGCTCGACAGACGACGGTAAGCAACTGGCCGAAAGCATGGGTGCGAAGGTGCTGTCTTCGGGAGGACGTATGGGTCCAGGCGGAGCGAGAAACCAGGCAGCTGAAATTGCACGGGGGGACATCCTCTGGTTTGTCGATGCGGACGTGGTGGTGCATGACGACGTCGCGCTGAGCCTGCACCGGGGGTTTGATGACCTGCAGGTCGTCGCAGTGTTCGGTTCCTACGACACGAGCCCTCCGGCCAGGAACTTCTTTTCACAATATAAAAATCTGGTGCACCATTACTATCATCAGCGGGCCAGCAATGAAGCGCGCACCTTCTGGTCAGGTTGTGGGGCGGTCAGGCGCGCCGCTTTTCTCGCCGTGGGGGGCTTTGATGTCGAGCGGTATCAGTATCCATCCATAGAGGATATAGAGCTTGGGCACCGTTTGATCAAAGCGGGTGGACGAGTGCGGCTGCAGCGCGACGTGCAGTGCACCCACCTCAAGGTCTGGCGCTTTGGTAATCTTCTGCATACCGAGATTTTCAGGCGCGCGATACCCTGGTCGCGCCTTATCCTGAGCGCCGGTGAAGGCATCCCCAACGATCTCAATGTCGGAGTCGCGGAACAGGCGCGAGCGCTCGTAGCTGCTACCTTGTTGCTTACAATATTGGCCATTCCGTTCGGCTATGTAAGTCCTCCATTTCTGCTATTTCCGATGCTGTTAATGCTCTTCGCCAACATTGAGATGGCTGTATTCTTCTATAGAAGTGGAGGCCTGGTATTCGCTTGCGGCGCTATGTTGTTTCACCAGGTATACTATCTGTATAGCTCAGTGGCCTTCGTCCTGGTGTGGATTGAGCAGACACTATGGAAACCACGGGACGGTAAATTGCCGTGATGACAAGCGCGCAAAGGGCTCAGTAGACGCGCAGGGCATTGTTAGTAGCAACTGGTCATAAGTGAAAATACTCTCCCTAACTACCCTGCGCGAGCTGCTTAGACTATCTCTGCCTATAGTAGTGTCGCAGGGCGCATTTGCGGTCATGGTGTTCACCGATCGCCTGTTTATGTCCTATATCGATGCCGCCCATATTGCCGCTGCATTGGGTGGAGGGGTGGCCGCATTTTTTTGTTTCTCATTGTTCATGGGCCTGATTACCTATGGCAACGCCATGGTCGCCCAGTACTACGGCGCTGGACAACTGGCCAAGTGCTCGCTGGTGACGACCCAGGGGATACTGATCGCCCTGGGCAGTGCTCCGCTGCTGCTGGTTATGGCGTTCTTTGGCGGTGGGGCCTTTGCCATGATCGGACACGATCCCGCACAGGTGCCTCTGGAGCAGACCTACTTCTCGATTTTGATGGCCGGTAGCGTTTTTACGCTACTCAAAGCTTGCCTGGCCTGCTATTTTTCCGGCATCGGCCGCACCCGCGTTGTCATGGTTGCCGACTTGCTCGCCTGCGCCCTGAATGTCCCGCTGTCGTGGGTGCTGATATTCGGCAAGTTTGGTTTGCCGCAATTGGGCATCGCCGGGGCAGCGCTGGGAACCGTCGTTGCCACCGTGTTTGGCATCGGCGTGTTTCTGTTTTTCTATCTGGCAAAAGGTCACCAGCGCCAGTTCCACGTCGCGGATTCATGGCACCTGGATCGCGCCATTATGCGCCGCTACCTGCGTCTGGGTATGCCCTCCGGGTTGGAGTCCTTCATGAACATTTCCAGCTTCAACCTGTTTCTGTTGCTGTTTCAATCCTATGGGGTAGTGCAGGGCGCGGCCATGGCGATTGTATTCAATTGGGATATGCTTTCCTTCATTCCAATGATTGGACTGAATATCGGTGTCATGACGCTTATTGGCCGCTTTGTCGGCGCGGGAAACATGGAGCGTGCGAACCAGGTCATTTCCTCCGGTTTCATTGTGGCCCTTGGCTATTCAGGACTTTTGGCAATACTTTTTCTGGTGTTTCGCGAATCGTTGGTGGGGGTATTCGACACACAGGATGAGAATTTTGGTGCGATACAGGCACTGGCCAGCCATATGATGATCGGCCTCACGACGTATATGCTCGCGGACGCCACCATCCTGATTGCCGGCGGAGCGCTGCGCGGAGCGGGGGATACCCGCTGGATCATGGTGACATCGATTTGCGTGCACTGGTTGATGCTGCTGGCCCAGTACTACGTCATTGTGGTTTACAAATTCGGTCCTCTGGTGTCCTGGTGGGTCTTCGTCTGTATGTTGATTGTACTGGCCCTGCTCTACCTCGGGCGCCTGTTCGGCGGTACATGGCGTCAACCGGAGCGCCTAGCCCGGGTGATGAGTGAATAGTGCGGTGATCTACAGCGTGAGCAGGCGGCGCAGCAGGCTGCCTTCACCCCTGTATTGCTCCGTGGGGTGGCGCTATGTCTTTTTGAAATAGATAACGACACCACCCACCCCGTGATCAGTGAATTCCAGATGGCAGTTCTTCACACCCTGAAGCCAAATCTTTTTCATGATCACGTTTAAATCATACTCGTTCATTTGCATAAAAGGCGTGTTTAAAGGTCTTCCGTGGACAATGTTTCGTAATTGTTTGTTAAACGGTATTCTCCTAATAACTTTCCAAACTCGATAACTCGGGTTATTAAATGTGAAATGTAACACTCCAACTCCGCCGCTACGAAGGCTAGCCAAAAGCCTGTCTAATATGTAATAACCCCTATCCACTGGTATGTGTTGAAAAACAATATAGGAGTGCACGAAACAAAACAGGTTCTTTCCCAACTCGTTGCAGTTACTGGATTCGATAAAGGACAAATTATCAATAGAGTTTTTATCGGCTTCTCGTCTTGCTTTGGCCAGCATAGATGGAGACACATCCACTCCAGTGGCATGGTCACATTTAGTCCTTATTGCGAAAAGTAGCCGTCCTACACCGCAACCAAAGTCAACAGCATGCTCTGGCTGGAAATTCGGATCTAAATGATGCTTGATGGTACGGAAAACAGCTTCTACGTGTTCTTGGCCGGACTGCCAAAATTCTATTTTTGCATCTTCAGTTAGATTTTCATCCAGGAATCTTCCGTCAGAAATAACTCCGTAATAAGGGTTTTTATCTCCATATGTTTCCCATTCCTTATCTGAATTTTCAAACATCTTCAGTGTCTACCAGTTAGCAATTTCTTATAAGTTTTAAAGATATTATACGCCATTAGGCGCTCTGGGGAGTTTACTACGTCTTGCCGGAAATATTGGCTCAGCCCGGTAACCCCGCCGTTGTACTGATGTTGAAATCTCCTGCTCGGCCCGAGTGATGAGTGAATAGTACGGTGATCTACAGCGTGAGCAGGCGGCGCAGCATGCCGTCCTTGCCCCTGTGTTGCTCCCTAGTGATCAATAGCTCCGTCAGTTGCGTTTCGATTTGCGTTGCTACTTCGGCACGCACGGCATGCAGGGTCTTTTTCGCTATTGTCTTGCCCTTGTAACGGGCGAGATCGACGGCTTGTCCAAAGCCGAGGTAGCAGCGCTGTGGTTTTGGGAAGAGAGTGCCCAGGCTGCCCAAGGGAATGGGTGGCAGGATATCGGCACGAATACCCTCATGCAACAAGCCCAGACGTGTAAGCAATCGACCTAACACTGAATCGGGTAGCTCCTGACCTTCCATAAAGTGGCCATAAAACTCATCAGGCCCCACCAGGCCGAAGGGCATAATTGTGTAGCCGTGCCTGGCTGCCAGTTTTACAAATCCGAAACGTTCCTTCCACTGTAACTCATAGAGTTGGGAAACGGGTTTAACCGCTTCGTGGGCGCCGCCCGGGAACACCAGCAGGTCCTGCTGATCTTCCATCAGCGCCGTGCAAACGTCGGGGTGACCCATCACCAGTCCATTGCTGAGCAGAAAATCTGCAATGGTTCGATTGCTGAACAAAAACTTGTCTCCCATGGCGCGGGGAAAGCGGTGCAGTTCCTTCAGGAATAACGGTGTGAGGATGGCGCCGTCCAGGGCAAATAGGGAGTGATTTCCCACAAACAGGCAGGGTTGCTCAGGGACATTCTCCGCGCCCAGCACCATGGGATTGAACACGTGCTTTACCATGCGGTAAGTGATTTCCAAATCCAGCCCCGCAGGTGCCTGCACGACAAGCGCTCGTTCTATGTGGCTCTGCAGCGCTTTCCCCTCGGCCAGCGGTTTATTGTCTTTATCAAATAGGGACATTGGGCGACTGCCTGTAAAAAGCGGTTGATTATAGTGGCGTATTTTCCCGTAGCATAGCGCAGCTTTAGTTGGTGCGCTTTCGGCACAGGCGGTTTTGGGCTAGAGTGCGACGTAGTTAATGAACACCATCGGACACGAACTGGAAGTACTTATGCAGGGTAAACACGTTGCTATTACGGGGCCAACGGCCGGAATCGGACGCTCTGCGAGTCTGGAACTCGCCCGCCGGGGCGCCCAACTCACCTTGTTCTGTCGCAGTCGGGAGAAGGGTCAGGCATTGCAACAGGAGATCGTCTCGGCTGGCGGGTTGAAGCCTGCAATAATCATCATGGATATGGCAGACCTGTCCAGTGTACGGCGCGCGGGAGAAGAATTTCTGGCCGGCGCAAAGTCCCTGGATGTGCTGCTGAACAACGCCGGTGTGGTTAATACATCCCGCAAGGTAACAGTGGATGGTTATGAAGAGACGCTGGCGGTCAATCATTTTGCCCCCTTTTTGCTCACCGGCCTGCTGCTGCCGCTGCTGCAAAAAACACCAGGGGCGCGCATCGTCAACGTGTCGTCCAACGCCCATGCTTTTGTGAAAGGAATGGGTTTTGAGGACATGCAGGCCACCAAAAACTACAAGACGTTCCGTGAGTACGGTCGTTCCAAACTGGCCAATATCCTGTTCACCAGAAGCCTTGCCAAGCGCTTGGAAGGACAGGACGTTACCGTAAACAGTCTGCACCCGGGGGCGGTGGCGACCTCATTGGGTAGCCAGAACGCGGGATTTTTTAGCAAAAACCTGCCGCGCTTATTGAAACCTTTTTTTCGCAGTCCGGAGCAGGGGGCGCAGACGTCGATTTATCTGTGCTGTAGTGACGCAGTCACAGGTGTCAGCGGCGACTACTTCTTCAATTGTAAACGGATTCAGCCCAAGCCTTGGGCTCGTGACGATGCGGCGGCAGATCGACTCTGGACTTATACCGAGCAATGCCTGGATTTCAAGTATCCCATTTAGTTGGCTAGTACAAAGGCAGACCCCCGGCTCTGCCGGGGAGGCACCCAGAGTTTGACAGTTCCGGAAATCCCCTGGTAACGCCCAAGTGTGAGCCGCCAAGCGCCACACCAGGGAGAAACCATGAGACACGTGAACAGTTTAAATCACACGCGATGGGAGTGTAAGTACCACGCGCAGTGTCGATACCGAGCCGTCACTCCAAGGATCAGGCCTGATCCCAGCAGTGTCTATACCGAGCCGTCACTCCAAGGATCAGGCCTGATCGCTCAGACGGCTAAGATATTCGCTCTTCAGGCCTGATCCTT
>Ga0163144_10000894_pt1 | contig 70780 bp, 65 predicted proteins | sample OliLak19BULKMAT1_FD_123175 | JGI IMG/M metagenome (GOLD analysis project Ga0163144, IMG submission 123175) | Freshwater microbial mat bacterial communities from Lake Vanda, McMurdo Dry Valleys, Antarctica - Oligotrophic Lake LV.19.BULKMAT1 | ecosystem: Environmental > Aquatic > Freshwater >... | reverse complement strand
CATCCCGAAGCGCAACCCCAGTCCCCATGACAATGTCCTCCCTGAGCACATCGCCATAGATTCATACTTTTAGACCCTTGGGAATCCCCCCGCGAGTCGCGATCAACGCGACTTGGTATCAGTGGTCTCATCATGGCCTTCGCAGGCATTGAAGATCACGCCGACACACTCCGACCCGTCTGCATACCGTTCGACCGCATTCACGATGCAGGCCTCGACGCGCGCCGCCCGTCTCTTCTGCAATCGGCGGGAACTCACAGGCGTGAGCGCCGGGCGCACGCAGCGCCAGCGAACCGGCCCTGTTGCTGGGAGAGCCCTATGCCTGATCATGGCCTGTCCTCTTCAGGTTGGATGGACTGCTGATGTTGCTGGCCGAATTGAGAATACCGCTTTGCCCACCTCTGCAGAAGGGATTTTTGCGAGGGGCTGTCCCACTTCGCCTTCTTGCCCGGCGCCATCATTCGTTCGGACCCAGGAAGCTCGTGCATCGTCAGCCGAAACGGGCTGTCACTGGCGCTTCGTGAACTGAATTGGCTGCATTTCACGAAGGATTCGGCCCGGTTTGTGAAGTTGCGGCTGCAGGCGGTTCTGGAAGTCGTCATGTTCGTTTTTACGGCAAACGAATTGCCGCTTACGACGACACAGGAGACCTGAATGTCCTTCCAACCCCTGATCATTTCGACCCTCTGCCTCGCGTTCATGGCGCCAGCTGCCCTGGCCGGGCCCCTGACGGTTACCCTCGAGAACATCCAGAAGCAGACCGGCAAGATCCGGCTCGGCGTGTATGATGCGGCTGGATATGAGGCCGGCAAAGCGGTTTCCGGGGCCGATGTCGTGGTCAACGCCGCCACTGTCAGTGTGACCGTCGAGGGGCTCGCGCCCGGCGAGTACGGCATCAAGCTGTTTCACGACGTGAACGGCGACGGCGAGATGAACAGCAACCCGTTCGGCATGCCGACCGAGCCATTCGCCTTCTCGAACAATGCCAAAGGCCGGTTCGGCCCCGCGAAGTGGGACGATGCCCGGTTCGAAGTGACCGAGGACGGCGCTGTCCAGGCTATCACGCTGAACTGATCAACTTCCGATTTCGATCTGAGGAGCCCGACATGACCCTGTCCCGCCGCCACTTCCTCGCCTCCGGCGCTGCCGGCACCGCCGTCTTCGGTCTCGGCCAGTTTCCCGCTTTCGCAGGCACGCCGGCCATGCCGGACTGGCACCTCGGCTATACCTCTGCGCCTGCGGGCGGGTTCGATCCCGAACCGATGCGGCTTGTCTTCGGCCAGGAGCCGAGGGGGCTTAAGGGGTGCCTCTATCGAAACGGGCCTGCCCAGTTCCTCTACGGGAAGGATGACTTCGGCCGTCACTGGTTCGACGGCGATGGCATGGTGCAGCGTATCGCGATTGCGGATGGCAAGGCCGTGCATTCCGGCCGCTTCGTACAGACGACGAAGCGCCGGATCGAACAGGCGAACGGAAAGTTCATGGCGCCGGGTTTCGGCACGGCGGGAGATCCGGATTTTCCGGTCAGCGGGCCGGATGACGTCAATGCTGCGAACACGTCCGTGATCGTGATCGACGGCAAACTCTACGCCCTCTGGGAAGGTGGTTCGGCCTTCACCATGGATGCAACAACGCTGGAGACCCGTGGCGTGAAAGCCTGGAGCGATGATCTCGCCGGGATGCCGTTCCTCGCCCACCCGAAGCGGGAGCCGGACGGTACGGTCTGGAACCTCGCGGTCAATGGCCGGAATATCGGCGTCTACCGCATCGCAGCCGATGGCGGCCTTGAATCCTTTGGCCTGCTTGATATCGGCAAGGCTGCCTATATCCACGATTGGGCGATGACGGATCGCCACCTCGTCATCCTGGTCCAGCCCTGGATCAATGAAGCGTTCCGTCCCCCGGTCGTGGAAGGGTTTGAATGGCGTCCCGAGGAAGGCTTCCAATTCCTGATCGTGGACAAGAACGACTTTTCGATCCGCCGCTGGGCGCAGGGGCCGGCGCGGGCGTTCTATCATACGGGCGCTGCGTGGGAGGAAGCTGACGGCACCATCCGCATTGATGCTGCGCTCTACAAGGAGCCGGTGCTGGGGGTCGGCGGCGGGGTCGACGAGATCCGGGGCGTCTGGCAGGGCCGCGAAGCGCGCTTCGAGAGCGACCTCACGCAGATCGTCATTCCGCCAACCGGTGATGTCCGTCTGGTCGAGACGGGGCTGGACGGGGACTTCCCGCAGGTTGACCCCCGCCGGCACGGACTGCCTTGCCGCCTTACCGCACTGGTGACCGGCCAGCCAGCATCCCGGCCCGGACTGTCAGGTGTGGGTGTGCACGATTGGGAGACGGGCCGGACGGATAGTTTCGACTTCGGCGACGCCCGAATGGCCGAGGAATTCCTGTTCGTGCCGAAGCCGGACCGGCAGGGCGAAGCCGATAGCTGGCTCATCGGCCCCGTGCTGAACCTCAAGACAGGTACCAGCGAGATATGTGTTTTCGATGCGGCGAGGGTCAGCGACGGTCCGGTCTGCATCTGGCGCGGCGACCGGGCCTGGCCGCTCGGATTTCACGGTACCTGGGCCTGAGTCCCGAAAACGCTGGACGGCCGTTCCTGTTTCCCCGCCCGGACAGCCAGCCCCTTCAATCCATTCGCCAAATCGGGTAGGGCCTGCGCCAGAGAGAGAACCTGACCCATGTCGCACGTGAACGAAGCCGCCCGGCGGCGCACCTTTGCCATCATCTCGCATCCGGACGCCGGCAAGACGACGCTGACCGAGAACCTGCTGCTGGCCGGCGGCGCCATCCGCGCGGCCGGCGAGGTCGCGGCGCGCGGGCAGGCGCGGCGTACGCGGTCGGACTGGATGAAGATCGAGCGTGACCGGGGCATTTCGGTTTCGGCCTCGGTGATGACCTTCGAGTTCGACGGCTACATGTTCAATCTGCTCGACACGCCGGGCCATGAGGACTTCTCGGAAGATACCTACCGTACACTGACGGCGGCCGACTGCGCGGTCATGGTGCTTGACGCCGCCAAGGGTATCGAGCCGCAGACGCTGAAACTGTTCGAAGTCTGCCGGATGCGCGACATCCCGATCGTCACCTTCATCAACAAGATGGACCGCGAGGCGCTGGAGCCGATCGCGCTGCTCGACGAGGTTCAGGACAAGCTGCAGCTCGACACCTCGCCGCTCTACTGGCCTGCCGCCAGCGGCCAGCGCTTCTCCGGCATGCTGGACCTCGAACGCGACGTGTTCCTGCAGTTCGAACGCCGCCCCGGCGAGCCCGCGCGCATCGGCCCCGCGACCGAAATCCCCGGCGACGCCGCCAGCCTGAAGGCAAACCTTGACCCCTACGTCTTCGCCGAGATGACCGAGGGTATCGAGATGGCGCGCAGCCTGCTGCCGGCGTTCGACGCCGCTGCATTCCGCGCGGGCAACATGACGCCGGTCGTGTTCGGCTCGGCGCTGCGCTATTTCGGCGTGGCTGAACTGCTCCGCACACTGCACACCTACGCTCCGGCCCCGCGCGACCAGAAGGCGATCAGGAAATCCGAGCCGATCCGCGTGCATGCGGAGGACCCTTCCGTCAGCGGGTTTGTGTTCAAGATCCAGGCGAACATGGACCCCAACCACCGCGACCGCGTGGCCTTCGTGCGCCTCTGCTCCGGCGAGTTCCGGCGGGGCATGCGCCTGAAGACCGCAAGTGGCAAGCAGCTCAACATCCACAACCCGATGATGTTCATGGCGCAGGACCGCGAGATCGCCGAGACCGCCTATGCGGGCGACGTCATCGGCGTGTCGAACCACGGACAGCTGCGCGTCGGGGACTCATTGTCCGAGAGCGGAGATATCCAGTTCGGCGGCATTCCGAACTTCGCGCCTGAACTGCTGCGCCGCGCGCGCGTGAAAGACCCGATGAAGGCGAAACACCTGCGCAAGGCGCTCGAAAGCCTCGCCGAGGAGGGCGTGACACAGCTGTTCACCCCGCAGATCGGTTCGGACATGATCGTCGGCGCGGTCGGCCAGCTCCAGTTTGAAGTGATGATCGAGCGGATGACGGCCGAATACAGCCTCGAAGTGTTCTTCGAACCTGCGCCCTATAACGTGGCACGCTGGATTTCGTCGGATGATCCGAAAAAGATCGAGGATTTCCTGGAGAAGAACAAGTCCGCCTCCGGCACCGATCTCGACGGCGCGCCGGTCTACCTTGCCAAGAACGCCTGGGATGTCGGCTACGCGCAGGAAAAGAACCCGGGGATCCGGTTCACGGCGACCAAGGAACGGGCGATCTAGTTCGGGCTAGTTGCCGGCGATTTCGCCGCTGAGGGCTTCCGGCTTCACTTCCACGACCGCTTCGCCCCAATAACTCGCGTCCACGCGGGGGGAGACGCCGGAAGTGGCCAGCAGGTTCTCTTCGGATTTGCCGCCGCCGCGTTTCAGCTCGCAGCGCGCGCCCGAGCTGCCATAGGCTTCCACGAACGACCAGGACTGGCAGACGGCGTCCTCGCCGCAGGCCGCTTCGCAGGCGAGCGGGGTGGAGCCTGCGTCCACCTTATAGGTCGAGCCGTGGCGGTAGCGGTAGACTTCATGGCCGGGTGTGGCGGGTCCGCGGGAAGCTTCGGTGGCCGTCAGGCGGTCCATGCCGGGCGATGAGACGGCCTTGCGGGAGACGCCATCAGCGCTCGCGGCGAAGCCCAGACAAGCGGTGGCGGCGAGCAGAACGACGATACGCATAGGGACACTCCTGCGGGGAATATGGCAGGGGCGAGCCTAGCCGAGGCGCGTTAACGAAGCGTTTGCCTTACAGTCAGGGCCGGTCAGCTCGGCAAATTCTGACGTTTTTCCTCGATTTCCAGCCATTCCATCTCGATATTTTCCAGCTCTGTCCGGGCCGCGCTGACGCGGGCGGACCTCTTCGTGAAGGCGGCCGCGTCCCGGGCATAGAGGCCGGCATCGGCGAGGTCTTTCTCGAGCGCGGCGATCTCCGCCTGCAGTTTCGGGATCAGCGCATTGATCTCTTTCTGCCGGTGCTCGTCCTTGTAGGAGAGCTTCGCGGCAGGCTTTGCCTTGGGCGCGGGGTTGGCAGTGCCCTTCGATTTCGCCGCGCGCGGCGCGTGCTTCTGGCGCACGCCCCTGAGCTGTTCCTCCGCGTCGCTCCAGCCCCCGGCGGTCTGGATCCATTCGCCCTCGCCGAGCGGGCAGAGGCAGCTGGTGACCGTCGCATCGAGAAAGGCGCGGTCATGGCTGACAAGGATCAGCGTGCCCTCATAGGCGAGCAGCATGTCCTCGAGCAGGTCCAGCGTCTGCATGTCGAGATCGTTGGTCGGCTCGTCCATGACGAGGAGGTTCGAGGTCTGTGCGAGGCCGATCGCCAGCGCGAGCCGGTTGCGCTCGCCGCCCGACAGCGCCCCGACCGGCTGGCGCAGCTGTTCCGGGCGGAACAGGAAGTCCTTCGCATAGGCCGCGATATGGCGCTGGTTGCCCTGCACATTGATTGAATCCCCGCCCATCGGGGCGAGCGCTTCCCACATCGTGTCGGTCGCGCTCAGGCTCTCGCGCGTCTGGTCCTGGTAGGTTACCTGCAGCGTCTTCGAATGCGTCACCGTGCCGGCGTCCGGCGTGATCTCGCCGAGCAGCAGGCGCACCAGCGTCGTCTTGCCCGCGCCGTTCGGGCCGATGATGCCGATCCGGTCGCCGCGCAGGATGCGCATGTCCAGCGACGCTGCGATCACCAGAGGACCGTCCACCGTCTGGAATGTTTTCAACAGGCCCTTCGCCTCGATCACCTTCTTGCTCATCGCCTCGCCGGCATCGGCGCTGAACTCGGCGAGCGACTTGCGGTCGTTCAACGCGCTGCGCATCTGCGCATGGTCGACCTTCATCTGGCGCAGCCGGGCGAGGCGGCCCTGGTTGCGCTTGCGCCGCGCGGTCACGCCGCGCGCCAGCCAATGCTGCTCGTCCTTCAGCTGCGTCGTCATCCGGCGCAGCTGGCGCTCGTCCTCTTCCTCGATCTGCTCTGCCCACTGATCGAACTTCAGATAGCCTTCCGGGCTCTTCAGCACCTTGCCCTGGCGCAGCCAGAGCGTGTTGGTGGAGACCGTCTCGAGGAAGCGCCGGTCGTGGCTGACCACCAGCACGACGCCGTTGAACGCCTTCAGGCGCCCCTCGAGGTATTCGATCATCGGCACGTCGAGATGGTTTGTCGGCTCGTCCAGCAGCAGGATCGTCGGCTGTTTCGCAAATGCCTTCGCCAGCGCCGCGCGCCGCTTCTGCCCGCCCGAGAGGGTCTTCGGATCGGCCTCCGGGTCGATGCCGAACTCCATGATCTCGGCCTCCGCCATGTAGGCGCCGTCAAGTCCGTCCGCGACATAGTCCAGCACGGTCGCAAAGCCCGAAACGTCCGGCTCCTGGGCCACGGTCGCGTAGGTGATGCCGGGCTGGCGCCAGACTTCGCCGGAATCGGCCTCGATCACCTCCGAGATGATCTTCATCAGCGTCGACTTGCCCGCCCCGTTGCGGCCCACCAGCGCGGCGCGCTCGCCCTTCGACAGGGCCAGCGTGACGCCTTCGAACAGCGGTCCGCTGCCGAAGGTGAGGCGTACATTGGTGAGGGAAATCAGGGGGGGCTGGGCCATGCCGGGGAGATAGCCGCTGACGCGCCCCGGCGCTAGGGATTGCTGCGGGGGGGAAGGCTGGACGGACGGGCGCGCTGGACGGAAAGTCCGTTCCATGCCGGAACTGACTGCGCCCGGAGGCTACGCGCCGCATTTCCGCAAATCGCGGTTCACCGATCCGTGGGAGCCGCTCTATTCGCGCGGCGCGGCGCGGGAGGTGTCCGTCGGCCTCTGGCTCGCCGAGGCGCACTGCAACTCGCGCGGTCTTGTGCATGGCGGACTGGTCGCTTCGCTGGCCGACAATGCGATGGGCCTTTCCTGGGTTGCGGCAATGGCCTCCGAAGGGCGCGCGCCAGGTGGCGGCCTCGTCAATCTCACTCTCTCCACAGATTACATGAGCGGCGCCCGGCTTGGCCAGTGGCTGGCGACCGATACGCATTTCGTGAAGACGGGCGGCCCGATCTGTTTCGCCAGTTGCCTGGTCCACGCCGATGGGCAACCCGCCGCCCGCGCGAACGCCACCTTCAAGCTCCTCAGCGGGCATTAACCCTCGCTTGGCGGATGGCCTCCATATTGCAGGTCCACCCTGCAGATAATTGCACGCAGAGGGCAGGCGGGCCATCCGGGCCGCTGCCTACGGCGCGCCGGCTCATGAGGTTTCGTCTGATGACCCATCGCACTCTCATCGTCCTGCGCACCGCTGTGCCGGTTCGGGACGTCCCGGCAGACGAGCCCCGGTCCGACTTTGAACTGATCCGCCAGATGACCGGCGGCGAATACGCCTCCTCCGGCACGCTGGATCTCGCCTGGGCAAAGCGCCTCGCCGGGAAGAGCCATGCGACCGCCGCCGCGCTCGCCGCCTGGTCGGTGCGCAAGAACACGGACAACATGTTCACCACGGGAGAAGAGATCGCCTTCCGCCTCCTGCCGATGCTGCGTGCCTCCGGCTGGAAGGGGCGCCTGTTCAGCGTCGTCCATGCGAGCCACAGCCCGAAATGGCAGATGGCCGCGCGCCTCCTCGGCACAGGCAATGTCGGCGCTTACTATACGGTGGCCAGGCTTCAGCGCGACATCCTCGTGGACAAGGCCGGGCTTCCCAAGGAAAAAGTGCACTTCATCTACGACTCGGTCGATGCAGCCTTCTTCGATCCCGCCAAGGCCGCGCCTTCAGTTGGCGAGGGCTACGCCTTTGCCGGCGGCCTGGAAAACCGCGACTACGCGACGCTCGCCGCCGCTGCCGCCGCCGTGCGCCTGCCGGTGCGCGTCCAGGCCTCCGGCTACTTCCCACAGGAGACCGCAGCCGACCAGGGCATTCCCGACAACCTGGAGATCAACCGCACGCGGATTTCCTATGGCGACCTGCGCGCCCGCTATTCCGGCGCCAGTTTCGTCGTGGTGCCACTGAACGCCGTGCCTTATGCCGCCGGGGTCAACGGCCTGCTGGAGGGCATGGCGATGGGCAAGGCGGTGATCGTCACCGGTTCGCCCGGTCTTGCCGACTATACCGGCCTCGACTCCCTGCTCACCGTTCCGGCAGCGGACCCGCCGCGTCTCGCGGCGGCTATGGATACGCTTTGGCGCGACCCGCAGGCCTGCGCGCAGATGGGCCGCGTCAACCGGGACTGGGTGCTGCGCCACGCGGCCGTGGAGCTGTACGCTGCCACGATTGCGGGCCACATGCTTGCCTCCTAGGCTCGCGCCAGCATGCTCAAGGCGCAGATCCTGAAAGGTACTTCCTGGCTGCTTGCCGGACGCCTGACCAGCAATTTGCTCGGCCTGGCCAGTACAATGATCGCGGCGCGCCTCCTGATGCCGGAAGACTTCGGCCTGATGGCGATTGCGATGAGCGTGTTCGGCATCGCCAGTGCCGCGGTGGAACTGCCTGTTGGCGCCGCCCTCGTGCAGATGAAAACAGCCAGCAAGGCGGATTTCGATACGGCCTGGACCATCAACGTGCTGCGCGGCGTGATCGTTTCCGGGCTGATGGTGTTTGCCGCATGGCCGGTTGCGATGATCGTGGGCGACGACCGGCTCATCGGGCTGGTTGCTGCACTCGCGGCTTATCCGCTGATTGCGGGCCTGCGCAATTCCTGGTTCGAGCAGTATATCCGCGAGATGGATTTCAGGCGCGAGGCGCTGCTGGATGTCGTGATGAAGGTCACCTCGCTGGTGGTCACCATCTGGATCGCCGTGGTCACGCGCAGCTATTGGGCGCTGCCGCTCGGCGTGGTCGGCGCCGCGCTCGCGGGCACTGCGGCATCCTTCATCCTGCGTCCACAACTGCCCGCTTTCAGCCTTACCTCGTTGCGCAAGTTCTTCGGATTCTCCATCTGGATCGGCCTCGGCAGCATCGCTGACAGTTTCCGTGATGCAACCACGACCTTCTTCATCGGCCGCCTGCTCGGCAATGCCAAGCTCGGCGCCTTCGCTGTCGGCTCGCAGTTCGGCGAGCGGCTCGAGCTCGTGCTCTACACGCCGCTGGAGCGCACCTTGTTTGCCGCTTTCAGTTCGATCCAGGATGACGCCGCCCGCGTCCGCGCCGCCTACCTGCGCAGCATCCATATCAGCTTTGCGATCATTCTCCCGGTCTGCGCCGGCATCGGCCTCCTGGCCCCGGAAATCATCGCCGCCGCGCTCGGGCCGAACTGGTCGCTGGCCGCCCTGGTGCTCGCCTTCGCCGCGCCCATCACTGCAGTCTACCTGATCGCCGGGCTCAGCAATTCGCTCACGAACGCGCTCGGCAAACCGCGCGCCCTGTTCAAGTTCAAATTGATTTCTGCCCTGATGAACGTGCCGGCGGTGGCGCTCGGGATCTCCAGCTTCGGCCTCGCCGGCGCGCTCTGGGCCTGCGCGTACACAGCTGGTGTCTGGTATCTTTTCAGCATCCACGTCGCTGCAAGGATCACTGGCCTGACGCGCCTTGCGCAGGTCTTGGCGATTGCGCGCTCAGCGGTCTCGGGTCTGGTCATGGCCCTGGTCGTCGTGGGGGTCCGCGAGGCGTTCTACAGCGCGCCGGAAGACGGCCTCTTCGAAATCCTGCAGCGGGCTGCCGGCCTCGCCGGCCTCGGCGCACTGGCTTACACCAGCTGCCACCTGGCGCTCTGGCAGGCTACTGGCGGCCGGGATGGAATCGAGAGAGCTCTTCTTGGATACCTGGCTCGTCGTCTTCAACGCCCCTGATGACCGGCGCCTGGACACCCGGATCGCGCAGCGAGCGGTTGATCTCGTCGGCGAAGGCCTTCAGCATCTCCCGCAGGCCGTCCCCGAAACCGTCGGTGCCGCCTTTCGAGCCAATGCCGATCGTCTTGTTCGCATCGAAGATGAACGGCTCACCATCCGCCATCACATAGTCGATCTTCCCGTATCCGAGGTTCAGCTGGCGCCGGAGCCTCAGGAGGCGCGGGTGAGGGATGAACGCCTCGCAGGAAACGTGCTCGTCTTCGGTGATGATCTCGGCCGAGGAACGCTCGACGCTCTCGTAGTGAAGCTTGCCGAGGAACATGTATTCGCGCAGCAGGTTCTTTTCGCCGTCCTTCTCCAAGACGAGTTTCTGCACCACGTTGTCCGGCGTGAAATACTCCTGAGGCACAGCCGAGAGGGACGGGAAGATCCGATAGTCGGCCTTCGACTGGATCGTGCGGCCCCGTGCGCCCGTCAGCATGCGGCGCAGGCGCCGGAGGGCGCGGCCGGGAAGGGTCAGGGCGGTGAGTTCCGGCGCGCCGCCATAGTTGAGGTTGGACTTCACGATCACCGGGCCTTCAAAGGTCTCGCCCTGCTTCAGCAAGCCGTCGGCAAACGTGCGCTTGCGGATGTCGGACGCGGCGGCATTGATCTGCTTGGGATAGCGCTGCGCGAAGCGGGTTATGCTTTTCGGCACGACCGACAGGTCCACGTGCACGAGGATGGCGTCGGCCGGAACGAACCGGCCGGTGCCATGCAGGTGGATTACCTCGACGCCCAGGTCGGACAGGAAATCCGCAATCAGCATCACCATGTGGTGCTGTGCACCCCGCGGCGTTCTTCGGCCATGCAGGATCGCTAGCCGCTTGGGGCGGTCGGTCATACAGATCAGTCCCCTTGGCGGAATCACTTGGACAGCAGCGCGCCGGATTAACCCATAGGAATTAATACCTCCTCGGTATAGTCCGCAAATCTGATATTTGTCACGGGACCTGCGGGCATCCGGGCCTGCCGGTTCAGGCTTTCAGCGCGGCAACTTCGTCACCCGTCAGGATGCGCCAGGCGCCTTCAGGCAAGCCCTCCAGCCTGAGCGGGCCGAAGCGGCTGCGGTGCAGGGCTTCGACATGATTGCCCGCCGCGGCGAACATGCGGCGCACCTGGTGGTAGCGCCCCTCGGTCAGCGTCAGGCTGGCCGCCTGCGCGCCGGTCACCTCCAGCGCGGCCGGCAGGCAGGGTTTCTCCTCGCCCCGCAGCACCAGCGCGCCGGACGCAAACAGGGCCGTTTCATGCCCCTCCAGCGGGCGTGCGAGGCGCGCTTCATAGGTCTTGGGAATGCTGGATTTCGGCGAGATCAGCCGGTGCAGCAGGGCGCCATCGTCCGTTAAGAGCAGGAGGCCGGTCGTGTCCGCATCGAGCCGCCCGGCCGACGACACCCTGGGATCGCGTTTCTGGAAGCGCGGCGGCAGGAGTTCATAGACCAGCCGCCCCTGATCGGCATGCGAACAGGTGAGCCCCGCCGGCTTGTTCAATATCAGAACCACCCCATGCGGCGGATCGATCGGCTCGCCGTCAAAGCGCAGGTCCTCGCCCTCGCCGGTGACGCGGCCGTCGCGGATGGCGATGGCCACTTCCTTGCGCGGGCCATAGCCGAGCCCGGCAAGGTGTTTGGCAAGCTTGAGCGTATCCCTCATCGGCCCGTCATTTTTGGCGTTTCGGCCGCTCGGCACGGATGATCTTGTAGCCCGCTTCATCCTCGAGCATCTCGCTCTCCTTGAAGCAGTGCGCGAGTTCCGCCTCATAGGGCAGGTGGCGGTTGGCGACGAGCCACAGCGTGCCGCCGGGCTTCAGCGCCTGGGCCGCGGCGCGGATGAAACTCCGTCCGAGGGCGGAGTTGTCCGCCCGGCCCGTGTGGAAGGGTGGATTCATCACGACAAAATCGTAGGTGGACTTCGGCAGTTCCATCAGCGCATCGGCCCAGTGCGCGGTGAAGCGGCCTTCGAACGGGGCGAGCGTTTCCTGGATGCAGGCAATGGCGCGGTACTCGGCCTCGTAAAGGTCCATCCGTTCCACCTTCGGGCAATTGGTCAGGATTTCCCGGCTGAGGAAACCATAGCCGCCGCCAAGGTCGGCGCCGATGCCCTTGGTCTGCTCGGGCAAGCTGTCAGCCAGCAACTCGCTGCCGGGGTCCACGCGGTCCCAGCTGAACAGGCCCGGACGGCTGTAGAGGCCCGGTTCGATCTCGCGGATCGCGTCCTGCTCGACCCACTCCTCCGCCAACGGATGGTTTGTCAGTGCGTCCGCCTTCAATGTCCAGAAGGCGCGGCACTTGTGTTTGGACAGGCTGGCGGCGTCGCCCGCGATTTCGGCCAGCTGCTTCTCGCCGGTCTTGCCGCCCAGCGTGTTCGGCAGGCTCGCCAGGATATAGCCGCCCTCCGGCGCCGCCAGCAATGCGCGGGCATAAAGGGCCCGCGCCTGGTCACGCTGGCGCGGGGGCACCACGATCGTCAGCATCGCCTCAGGCAGATCCACCGAGTCGATCGGCAGAACGTTGAAACCGGCGGCCTTCAGCGCCTCGTGGCCCGGCTTGAAGCTCGTCCGGCAAACCAGCTGGTCCTTCGGCAAATGCATCAGCCACGGCCCCGGCTCGGCGTTCAGCACGAGGATCGGTCCGGCGGCGGGAAGCGGAACTGCGCCGTCCTCAAGGGCCAGCATCAGGGTATCGAAAACAACTGCATCCATCATCCGCGCTGCGATAGCCGCCCGCGCCGCAGAAGGAAAGGCGTCTTGCGCCTCAGCGGCAGCCGGCTGCCCGGTCCGTGACCGTATTGATCAGCGCCTCGCGCGACCAGGAGAAGGAATGGTCGCCCGAGAGGACAACACCGGTCGTCTCGGTGGAGGGATCGGCCCCATCGGCCGCAATCAGCGGGTTGATCACGAGGTCGAGCGGGAGCGACGCATCCTTGTCGCCGCCGACGATCAGCACACGTTTTCCGGCAAGCCCGGGCGTCGGCGTTGTCAGTTCGAAACGGTCACGATTGGCGCGGACTTCCGCCACCGCCGCCTCGCCGCTGAAGCCCGCCAGCATCTGCAGGCTGTCGGAATGGGCGATGAAACCGGCAAGCAGTTCAGGATTGGCATCGAAAGCCGCGGCGCGCGAGCCCATGTTGGCCGGCGCAACTCCCGCTGCGCAGGCAATTGCCGGGTCGCGTGCCGCGCCCTGCAGGGATGCAAAGCCACCCATCGGATGCCCGGTGGTGATCAGCTTCGACAATCGGTCCGGTAGGCCGCTGCGTTCGCGCGCAGGAAGTCTGCGGCGGCGCCGACATCCTCGATCACATGGGTGAAGGTATAGGTCCCCTCGCTGCCCCGGGCGCCGCGATAGATGAAGAAGAGCAGATTGAAGCCGTCGCGGCGCAGGGCTTGCGCAAGGTCGAGATTCCTGTCGTTGCCGGGAAAGCCGTGCAGCAGGATCACGGTCGGATGCGGCCCGCGCCGTTCGCCAGATAGATATGGCCGTTCAGCCGGTCGCGATCGCTGTCGAAGAAGACTTCGGCGAGGCCGGGCGGGAAGGCTTCGTCGATGTGTGCCGGATCGGTGAAGCGCGCATTGGCAGCCTCGGGCGCCGCGCCGGGTAAAGCGGCGCAGGCGGCAAGTATGACAGCGCAAAGGGCAGCAGCGGCGGCCTGTTTCATCGGGAAACTCCTTTGCCTCTGGCTAGCCCGCTGCCCCGCGCCGGGGCCAGAGCCCAAATAAAAGCCCCGCCGGCATGAACCGGCGGGGCTTGGTCTATTCTCCCTTGCGGGAAGACTTAGGCGTCCATGCGCTCGATGATGATCGCCGGAGCCATGCCGCCGGCGGCGCACATGGTGACGAGGCCGTAGCGGCCGCCCGTGCGCTCGAGTTCGTCGAGGCAGGTGCCGATCAGGATCGAGCCGGTGGCGCCGATCGGGTGGCCGAGGGCCATAGCGCCGCCATTGATGTTCACCTTCTCGCGGTCGAGTTTCAGGTCACGGATGAATTTCTCGGCAACCACCGAGAAAGCCTCGTTGATCTCGTACACGTCGATGTCGGTGGTCTTCAGGCCGGCTTTCCCTAGCACCTTCTTCGCCGCTGCGACCGGTGCGTTCAGCATCAGCGTCGGGCAGTCGCCCATGTTCGCCGTGGCAACGATACGTGCGCGTGGCTTCAGGCCATGCTTCTTTGTGTAGCCTTCCGAGGCGAGCAGCAGCGCGGCAGCGCCGTCCACGACACCCGAGGAGTTGCCTGCGTGGTGAACGTGGTTCACCTTGCCTTCGATCTGCGGGTACTTTCGGGTCACCATGTTGCCATAGGTGTTGCCTTGGTCGTCGACCGGGATGTCCATGTACCTGTTGAACACGGTCTTCAGGCCGGCAAGGCTTTCCATCGTGGTCTGCGGACGCGGGAACTCTTCCTTGTCCAGCGCAAGTGTTCCGTCCACGTTGTAGACCGGCACGACCGACTTGTCGAAGCGGCCTTCTGCAATGGCGCGGGCGGCGCGCTGCTGGCTGACGACGGCGAGCTGGTCAACAGCTTGGCGGTCGATGCCTTCCAGCGTCGCGATGGCATCGGCGCACACGCCCTGCTGCGACTGGGGGTGCTTGGCGCGCAGGCGCAGGTTGCCCACGTCCATGGTCGGCGGGGAATTCGGATCGGCCGTGGCCGACGTGTAGCTCATCATCTCGCAGCCGCCGGCGATGACGCAGTCTTCCATACCGGACATGATCTGCGCTGCAGCGAGGGACACGGTGGTGATGCCCGAGCCGCAGAAACGGTCGAGCGTGACGCCCGAGGCCTTGATGTCATAGCCGGCGTCGAGCGCGGCCATGCGGCCCATGTCGGCGCCCTGTGCGCCGCGCTGGCTGGAGGTGCCCCAGATGATGTCGTCGACGGTGGCGGTGTCGAGTTTGTTGCGCTCGGCAAGGGCGCTGAGAACGGTCGCGGCAAGGTGCTGCGGGTGCATGTGCGCGAGGGCGCCCTTGCCAACTTTGCCGATCCCGCGCGGGGTGCGGACGGCGTCAATAATGTAGGCTTCGGCCATGATGAATCTCCCTTTTCGGACTGCCCTTGAGCTACGGGCGTCGCTGATTTTTGCTTTACGCGAACGTAAGCGTAAGCGGAAGCCGTGACGTTGGGGGAAGCCGGGCCCGGTTTCTGCTGTCCGCCGGCCCAATAGTGTGAGATGTAGCACTGACGGGAGACACGTATTTGGCGCAACGCCGTGCGCCGTCGACGCGGCTTGCTGCCATTGCAGCCCTGCTCTTGTTTTGCCCGGCCCCTGCCATCGCTGCCGAGCGGCTCGTCATTCCTTTCGAGATCAACGAAATGGACCATATGGTCGTCCGGATCGAGATCAAACGCGCTCCGGCGGCCTCGGCCGTCATCGACACCACGGCGACCTTCCCGATGCCGGGCAGCCGGACGGCGGCATCCGGCGGCGTGCCTGCGCCGGGGACGCATCCGCGCCTCGTCAATGTTCTGGGTCTCAACGGCGCGCGCGATTACCCGGTGGTACGCGTTGACCGGATCCGGCTGGGAAATCTGAACCTTGCCGCGCTGGAGGCCGCTTGTAACGAAGAACTCGACGTTCCCGGCGCCGCAGCAGACGTACTTCCGTCGGCGGCGATTCCCGGCGACATCCTTGAGATGGATTTCAGCAAGCGCCTGATCTCGGTTTACAATGGACGCCCGGAGCGTTCGAAATCAGATGTCTCGGGACGGATCAATTATACTGTTCGGGACGGACTGACGTTCGTTGACGTACGGATCAACGGAAAGAGGGGCCAGGGTATTATCGATACAGGGTCGAATGCCAGCTACGTGAACTCGGCCTTCGCCGAGCTTGCTCAGATGCGCATCCAGGAGGAGAAGTCGCTGCTGCTGCAGGGCGCCACGGGCGGTGACAAGCGGGTCCGGGTGGCGGGTGCGCGCAAGATGACGCTCGGTGATTTCTACTTTGCAGGCGCTGACCTGATGGTCGCTGATCCCTTTCTTTTCGAAAGCCTTCTCCTCGCCGAAGAGCCGGCCATGGTGCTCGGGCTTGACTATCTTTCCTTGTTCACCGTGCAGTTCGACCGGCCGCACAATCGGATGGTACTGACACTGCCGGCTCCTCAGCGCCGGAGCGTCAGTGTAAATTTGAATGCGCGCGGTTCGCGCATTCCGTAAGCGACCCTAGCCGAACGCTCCATACGCATGGTTCAGGGCAAGACTGATGCCGTGCAGGCTGCGGTCGATGTCGTCGAGCGGTTCGATGATGTCGCGGTGGATGCGGTCATAGCCAAAGCCGGCGGTCTGGCCCGATCCGGCCTCGGTCAGGCCGGACAGGGGCTCGTCGCCGTCTCCGGAGCGCGGGAAGATGAGCCCGAGCAGCTCCACTGTTTCGCCAAGCCGAAGTTCGGCAACCATGCGGATGATGTCGCGCTGGCTGACATCGTGTCGCTCGGAAATGCGCGGAACGCTGCCGGCCAAGGCCATGGCCTTCATGATCAGTGCCTGGCGAATAGCATGCAGCACGTGCATGTCGAGGCGGCCTTCATGGCGTGCCTTGGTGGTTGCCGCACCGTCGACGCGGGCGAGCAAGCGGTCGAAGCGGTCGAGGTCGATCGACAGGAAGTTCGCGATCCGGTGGATGGATGCCGCTGTTTCTTCCGTACGCAGAACATAATAGGTGGCCCGGTAGGCGGCCGCCTTGTGCGCCGGTGCCAGACGCGTATGGGCGATCCATACGCCCGGGTCGAACAGGTTGGCATAGGCGCGCAGGGCCGGAAGGCTGGTGCGCATGCGTGCCTCGCTCGCCAGCAGGATCAGGCTGTGCATGCGCGGGCTCTCGTTGATCAGGCCGGCGAGTCGCTCGCTCTCGCGCTGCAGCGACGAGCCGATGCCGGCTGCGGAATTCACCGGGATGCCGAGCTGGTGGAGGGCCGCATTGTGCGAGATCGCGCGCAGGGCTGCCGGCCCTGCTGGCCCGCCGCTACGCTTCTTCTGCCGCGAGCCCGCCCGGACAACGAGGCCGCTGGCAAACGAGCCGAGCAGGCGGCCATAATCTGCATTTGCAAACAGCCGCTCATGCCAGGCGCGCAAGGAACGGTAGAAATCCCAGACAAGATCGGTGCGGGTATAAAATGTATCCACCAGCGCCTCCGGCGGCGGTGTCAGGCAGCTCTCGCACCAGGCGGCGAGTGTCGTCTCGGCCAGCTCCGGCGCCGCAAAATGCAGGAACCCGTCGCCGCCCTGGAAGCTCACCTCATGAATCAGCGGTATGCCGCGCGCCTTGGCGCTCGCCCGCGTCCACGGCGTCAGCACATGGTTAAGGCGTTGTTCAAACGTCCCCGGCCAGGCGCCCCGTCCCATCGATTCGCCATGCGTGTTGAAAATCAGCAGGCTGACATTCGTCTTCTTCGCGGCAAGCGCGCGGATAATCAGGTTATGGATCCGCTCGATCGCCATCGAGGCGGCAACCTGGCCGATGAACCGGCCGGAATCGGAAAAGCCGAGCTGGATGGAGAGACAGCCGCGCTGCTTGACGTAGGCGAGGAACTCCGGCTCATCCAGCAGCCGCTCTATGAAACGCCCGCCGGTTTCCAGAGCTTCCGGCGTCTCGAACAGCGGCGATATGTCGAGTAGTCCGTCTACGCCGTATTGCCGGGCGAGGTAAAGCGCGCCCATGACGGTCGCGGGGTTCTCGCTCTCGGCGATCAGGAAACGGATCACCGAGCCGGAATCGACATGTTTCAGGATCTGCGCGCACATCAGGAACTGGCGCCGCGCGGTGGATTGTTCGCGCAACAGGTCGGCAAAGTTCAGCGCCACGGGTTTTGACCTGCGCGCCTTCTGGGCCAGCTGCGAGAGGGCAACGCGCCCCAGTTCGCGGTCTTCGGTTTCGAGGCCGAGGTCGCGCGCGATCACCGTGCGCACCTGTGCCGCGTTGACGCGCAGGTGGATGCGCCCGGTGCCCAGCTGCAGCGCCTCCATCTGCGCCCGCAGCGCGATCAGGCGCGCGGCCGTCACCTCGGGCACGGTGCCAAGGGCGGCGTCGATCAGCTCCGTCAGGTCACGCACATTCACCAGCTTGTCGGGACTGTCCGCCGTCAGTGCGTTGGCGGCGGTAACCAGCAGGTCCGCATCCGTCAGGTCGCCGGCGAACCGCCCGGCATGCGCTTCGGCCTCCTTCGCGGCGCGCTTCAGGCGCTTCGGCACGGCGGTCAGCGCCGGAGGAGCTTTCACCCCCGCCAGTATGTCCTCCAGCGCCGCGCCGTAACGCGCCAGCTGAACCGCCTTTTCACCGAGACGCAGCTGCATCGAGCGAAACCACGCAATGTCCGTACGCCCATCAAGGTCGTAGCCTACCCAGCTGGCAATTGTCGGCAAGGCCGGGCGCAGCGTTCGCCATGCCTCCGGGAAGGCTTCGCGGGCTATCTCCACGACAAGTGCCGCAAAAACCGCCTGCGCCTCTGCGGCATGGCGCAGCGCGTCCTGCGCCTCCTGATGCTCCACCTCAAGAGTGATTGACTGGTTCCAGATTCGGCCGTCGGCCTGGATATGCTTTTTTAGCGCCGTCTTGTGGCCTGCCGTCGGCTTCGTCACATAGGCGGCCATCGCGGCGCGCAGGTCGCGGGACAATGCGAAGGTCGGATGCGCGGTGAAGACGACGCCGCCGGCCGGCGTTTCGACCGCCGCCCGGTAGGCCTCGAAACTCTCCGCAGCCAGCGCCCTCAGGCGCGCGGTCACAGGGGCCCAGGCTGCGCCGGGGCTCGCGCCGGAATGCTGCCGGCGGAACTGGCCGGCGCGCTCTTCCAGCAGCGCCGCGTGCAGCTCCCCGGCCAGCGCCGAGAGCTGCTCCAGCTCCAACTCCTCCGATTCAAGTTTCCGGAACAGCGTCTGCGCGAGCGAGAAGACCGAGTTGGTCAGTGGATCCGTATCGATCCGCGCGGCTTCCCGGCGGAGGAAGTCCTGCGCCCAATCGAGGCTCAAGCCCTGTATCCTGGAAGAACGTTGGGTCATGGCGTATCAGAAACGCAACTAAAGCAACCTTGTCAAAGGCGTTCGGGCCTGCGGCGGCACATGCCTGACCTGCAGGTCTGTGTCCGGCCCGGCCATTTGCGCCGCCCGGACCCTGCAGAGGCGCCATCAGGCCTCAGGCGGGCAACACACTTGCGCACAATTCGGCGAACTTGCCCGCCTGAGACCTGACGCCCGGCATGTGGTCCTCATCCGAGGCGGCCATGTACACGAGTTAGGTCGTGACAATGCCGCTGACCCGGATGACCGCAGCCGAATGCAGGGTCACCTGTCTCCGGAGATCTTCAGGCCTCTGGAGCGCCGGGGGCTGCAGTCTGCCTGCGGATTTTTTTCTTTGGCGATGGCCTCTCCGCAGGGCGCGTGGTGCTCTAGCAAAGCCGGCGCGATCAAAGGCTGCCAGTCGCGCAACGAAGGGGCGATCAGGCGGGCGGCTGCAAGCGCCTCTGCGTCCGGCTCGCGCCTTCGGCCAAAGAGCGCCAGCGGCGCCGGTCCGTGACCGTCAAGGTCGAGGGTGCCCCGCCACTGCCCATCGGAACGCTCCAGCCGCCCGAGAACGGCGTCGTCGATGGCGGGAGACTGGAAGAAGTTCAGCCTAGGGACGTATCTTGCCAGTAGCAGGATGGCCGACCCTGCCGGAGTTCGATCCGGGCGACAAGCGCGCACGTGAAGGCCGGAAAGGCGGGCAAGGTCATCGCGGCATCTGCGGGCTGCGGCTTGCCTGTACGCGTCCGGGTTCGCGTTTCGCCATCAGAAGCCGGACGCTTTCGAGCCACATCAATCCAGCCCGGAACCGGCTGGCGGGGGCAGGGCGCTCATTGCTCCACATTGTGGGCAGAATCAAACAGTGAATGGCCAAACCCGGAGCAAGATCATCCAGATTTCACCCCACCCGAACCGGCGAAAAATCGCCGATTATGTTGAAAAATTCCGGAAAAAAGGCGAAAAGGCGAAAAGTCGAACAATAAATCGGTATACGGATGAAATGTGATCATGTCGTCATTTCGTTTTTCTAATTTTACTATTGCAATGAAATGGCGGACTCCGAATTTTTCAACGCAATCCGCCGGAAACGGTCATCCAGGCTCACGCCAGAACACACTCTCCACGCACCCTTTTGACTCGTCTGCGAAAGAGCCAGCATTTTTCGTAAGGGTATTTTGCCTTACTGTGTCTTCATCATCATCCTTACTGTTACCGCAAGGGGTCAGGTTACGCTTCGGAGAGACGTCCTGGAGCACCTCGGCGTAGGTCCCGGTGAGCAAATTGACGTTACAAAGCTTCCGGACGGAAGGATTGAGGTCCGGGCCGCGTCGACGGGCGAGATTTCATCGGTGTTCGGAATGCTCACAAAGAAGGGCCAGCCACCCCTCTCTATCGAAGAAATGGATAAAATCGCGAAACAAGGGTGGTCCGGCAAAGTCGAGGAGAGGAAATGAGGATCACGGCCGACATAAATGTGCTCGTCCGAGCAATTGTGGCCGATGAGCCCAAGCAGGCACGCCTCGCTCAATCAGCGCTTGCAAGGGCGCAACTCATTGCAATCGGGCCGACGACTTTGTGCGAGTTTGCCTGGGTCCTGTCGCGCGGATATGGGATCGCGTCTGCAGATATCGCGCCAGCAGTTCGCCGCTTGATCGGTAGCGCAAATGTCGAGGTGAATCGTCCGGCTGTCGAGGCAGGACTTGCGCTGTTGGACCAGGGCGGTGACTTCGCCGATGGAATCATCGCCTTTGAGGGGGCCATCCTGGGCGGCGTGACGTTCGCCACCTTCGACAAGGATGCAGCAAAGCGGCTCAAGAAGTTGGGGCGCGACAGCCTTCTGCTCGCCTGACGAACGGCCAGCGTGCTCAAAGACTCACATTGAATCCAATACGGGGTACGCGGCGCGATCTCGCCGAAGGCAACCATCTGGCACCTGCTGGCGCCTGTCGCGAACACGCCTGTTTCTGGTCTTCCAGAGCCAGGCGCCGCGCACCAACCTGTGGCCGAGCGCGCTTATGCAGCGCCGCACATGAAAGGGTTGATGCTCCGCACGCCAGCGACGGCCTGGCCGGAATTGAGATCTTCCGTGATTGACCCTTCGCAGCCGGCGCCAGCGGCAGCCGCAACGATGAGAGCACCCCGGAGCGACAGCTGCGCAGATGCTCGCCAACGCAAGGCCTGCCTTGAGGAGGACCTGGGTATTGCCGACCACCTCGAAGCGGCTCCAGGCGCGGATCAAGCCGACGGCGTTCTCATGGGAGAAGGGGCGCGCCCTTCGCGCACGCGCGGCCTGCACGTAGAACTCCTGCAAGACCTGCATGCTAAGCACCACATCGCGGCGTGCCAGAAAGCCAAGCGCTACGTCCTTTTCGGTCCCCTCGCCAATGTTGAGGTCAAGGCTGTAGAGGAGGATAGAGGTGGGCCTGGCTTCGCGGTTGTCCATGTGACGCCAGCCGCTGCCCGGCCCATCGCAGCAGGCTACCAGACCTGGGGAAAGGGTGTTCATCCCGCAGGTCTCAATTTCGAAGACTGTTTCGCCTGTGAGGTGGCGCGGGAGCATGACTGCCCCTTGCTCTTTGTCGGCGACGACTTCTTCCTGACGGACATTCCAAGCCGGCTGCGACGTCGGGGATGAACAATGCTGCGCGCAGGGACGGCCCGAATTCTGGAGTATCCAGAATCGTGCAACGAAACATCTGATCACGCTTCTTGCCGAGATGAGATGCTGAGAATTCTGAATGCGATCGGCGACACGCCCCTCGCCGCGCTGCGGCCGATCGTTCCGGGCATCAGCGCGCGCCTCTTAACCAGGCTGGAATTGGCCAACCCCGCAAGTAGCATGAAGGATGGGATGAGGCGGATGATCGTGCAGCCGGCGGCGGCATCGGGCCAGGCCCGCTCCGGTCATCATTCCCGATGACCGGAAGGGTCGTTGCATTCGCTGCGTCCGACTGCCTGGCCGCTGTTGGCCGTGCTCCCGCTCACCGGTGAGGCCCGGCTGGAGTTTACTGCAACACCGCGCGCGCGCGGCCGCGCACAGGTGTCGGCGGCCGGCGGTTGGCGTACGCCATGACGTCCTGCCGCGTCGTTGCCGTTGCGCAGACTTCCGCCGGAATGTCGCTGGAACCCCAGCGGGTTTGCAGCACACCGGTGCTCAGGTTGTCGCCGGCCTGCTGGATGGCGCCGTTGATGTTGCGCCCGGCCTGGACGAGGCACGCGGTATTGTTGGAGCCGGCCTGCACGATCACGCCGGTATTGCCATGCCCGAACTGGCGAATTCCGGCCACGTTCCCGGCGCCTGTCTGCAGGACGCCGGCGGCGTTGCCGCTTCCCTCCTGGACAATCGAGGACGCGTTGGCACCAGCGTCCGGGCGGGCGGCGGCTTGGGACGGTCCCCAGCGGTCGAACCCGGTCCGGACACGCGTGCCATCTGCTTCGGCGGCGCCGGATATCATCAGGCTGCTGAGTAAAGCTGCCGTCAGGAAGGTTTTGCGGGAGTGCACGGTGCTGTCTCCTATGACCGGTGTTCGACACGGCAGAGTTCGCCGCCTGCATCACCGAGCGTCAGAGCGGCGCGGTAGCTCCCGGCCGGGATTTCTGCGGCGCCGACCACGGCGCCCTGTCCCGCCGCGAGGTTGACCGCTCCGCCCTGTGTGACGTCCGACGAGCCGCCCCGGGAAAGCGCCGTGATGACGAAATCATACTCGCCCCGGACCGCCTGATCCGCCTGCACGATCGCTTCGAGCCGCAGGCCACCTGCGGTGCGCGTCTCGCGGATGTCGCAGGTGGCGCCCAAGGTTTCAGGTGCGCCGGGCGAGGCCTGCAGGGGTTCGGCGGCAGGCACGCGGGCCGCAGGGAGCAGCGTTTCCGTCTGCGCCCCGGTGGGTGCCTGCGCGGCGCACGCTGTCACCAGCCCGAGCGCGGCGACGGTCATCAGGTTCTTCATGGTCCTGCTCCTTGAGCAATGAGCGTCGCGGAGAGGCGTTGCGGCCTCTCCGCGCGCGGCCTCAGTTGTAGCCGCTTTGCACGACCACGGAGATGTTGCCGTCGCCGCGCTGGCGCACGGTGACATCCTGGCCGTTGCCGACCTGGATGATGCCAGACGTGTTGTTGACGCCGTCCTGGTCAGCCACGGCGGTGTTGTTCATGCCGATCTGCGCAATGCCCGAGACGTTGCCGAAGCCCGTCTGGAGCGTGTCGGCGCGCAGGTTGCGCCCTTCCTGGCCGGTCACCGCGAAGTTGTTTTCGCCGCGCTGCGCCGTCGCCACGCGGTTGCGTGTGCCGAACTGGTCCATGCGCAGGAAGTTGTTGTAGCCGGACTGCACGCCGCGGGCATACTGGCCGTTGCCGCCCTGGACGATGACGGTGCCATTGCGCTCGCCCTGCTGGGCGGCCGCCGCGCCGTTGGCAAAGCCCGACTGGTCGACGCGGACCCGGTTGCGCGGGTCTGCATGGGCGGCGCCGAAGCTGAAGATCATGATGGCAGCGGCAGCGGTGGTAAGAAGACGTTTCATTGATCAAACTCCTGGGTTGCGTCTCGCGCCGGCATCAAAGCTGCGCTCGATCACGCAAAGGAATGACCGGATTGCACTGAACGGTGTTTGAACACGCGGTTCAGGTCTGTTCAGGAAGGGCGCGCGGCGGAGGATGGCGCCCGGCCTTAGCGCGTGCGCGTGTCCGGATGCCAGGACACCGGCTTCCGGAAGGGTAATTAACTGCGCAGGCCGAATATCGGCCCAGTCTGTGTCCGGGTCTCCCGCCCGCTCAGCGGCCGGGTTTGGAAATTATCAGTTCGTGACCTTCGAACCCGATGTTGCCGCGATCTTCGTGCGTGAAGAAAAACCCGCGCTTGACCTTGCCATCCCGGTAGCGCAGCCCGGGCGTCCAGCCTTCTATGTGACAGGTGCACGAGAGGTCGTCATCGGTCACGCCGGTCGAACTCGAGGTGGCGACTGCGGCGCTGCCTGCCGCCCTCGATGTGGCGGCGCCCTTTTCATCGTAGATCGTCATCGCCGTGGCCGCGCTGATGCCGGAGCCGGAAGATGCGCCGGCGCCGCCCCGGCTTTCGCGTTCGAAAGTTCCGTCACGCCCGAGGCGCAGCCCCCAGAAGGCCCAGGACGCAGCGCCGCCCTCTGCCCATGGAGTAGCTGCTGGCCTTCTGGTACCTGCCCTCGAGGCGTTCAACTTTCTTGCCCGCCACCCGCAACATCTGCCCTTCGGGCGTCTCGAAGCCGTCGGCGAAGTCCAGCTGGATCTTGCCGCCGGAGCGTTTCAACTGTCCCCAGTCCTGCGCGTTCGCGGCGCGGTCGGCCTGAAGGTCGAAATCCGCCGGCGCAGCCCCCGGAACGTCCCGGCGCGCCGTGCCGTGCTTGAGGAGGAGACGGGTATGCTCCGTGAACTGAAGGCCAGTGATCGTGCAGAGCTGGCGAAACGAACAGAGGACGCCCTCGATGTCGCTTTCCGCCAGCGCGCTGGCAGCCGGGGTTGCGCGCCCCGGCGCCGGGTCATGGACCGCAGCAGGCGGCGGGGCGGGCTTTGAAGCGGGGCCAGACCGGACGTCGAGGGGTCTGCAGACCTGCGCGAGGACGCCGGCGGCCTGTTCAGCGCAGGTCGCCAGCATCGCCTCGTCTGCCGGAAGGATCAGTTCGGCGTAGCGCCTCTTGCGCGGGGCCGGCTCGCACCCGGTGACGACCACGACCAGTCCCTGCCGCGCAGGACCGGCCTGGCCGATCGGGGTGAAGGTGTTTTCCCGGACCCGGGCCGTGTCGCCCCAGTCGAGGTCCGGGATGCCGGCAACCCTGCGTTCGAGCTGCCCGGCAAACCAGGCATCAGGGCCGGCGGCAACCGTCTCGGCCGGGTAGACCCTCAGTTCGACGTCAGGATTTGCCGACGGACGGTAGATGTTGCTGTCCCCTGACAGGCTGGCGCGCCAACCGGAAGGCGCCGCCGGATCGGACAAAGCGGGCAGGGGCGCGGCGGAGGCCGCCGCAAGCAGGAATGCCCTTGCAAGGAAGCGTTTCATCAGCGTGCCTCTTGATCCTGGGAGTCTGACACGCCGCATCTTGCGGGAATTTCCCGCCTGCGCCAAAGGCCGCAGGTCAGTTTTCCTGCAGCGCCTGTTCGACCCGCCCGTCCTTGAGCATGACGCGGCGCGTACACCGTGCGGCGACCTTTTCGTCGTGGGTGCAGATAAGGAACGTGGCCTTGTCCTCGTGATTTACCTCGCGCATCAGGTCGAGGACCTGTTCAGCGGCAACCCGGTCGAGGCTTCCCGTCGGCTCGTCGGCGAGGATGAGTTGCGGCTTGTTCATGAGGGCGCGGGCAATCGCGACGCGCTGCTTCTGCCCGCCGGAAAGGCGGGTCGCGGGAAAGTCCATCCGGTCTGCCAGGCCGACGCGTGCCAGCAGTTCGCGCGCCCTGCTGCGCATCGCAGCGCTCATGCCGCCGGCAGGCGCGGCTGCCGGGAAGGCCACGTTCTCGGTGGCGGTGAAGTCCGGCAGCAGGTGATGAAACTGGAAGATGAAGCCGAGACGCTGGTTGCGGAACAGGGCGCGTTCGGCGTCCGACAATGTATCGACACGGCTGCCGGCAATCTCAAGGGATCCTGTGGTTGGCCTGAGGAGGAGGCCGACAATCGACAGGAGCGTCGACTTGCCCGACCCTGAGGCGCCCAGGAGCGCGGCGAGTTCGCCCGGCTCGAGGACCAGGTCGACGTCCCTGAGCACTTCTGTCATCTCATCGCCGTTGCGGAAGGTCATGCCGATGGCGCGTGCGTCGAGAACGGCGCTCATTGCTGGATGGCCTCCAGGGGATCAAGGCGCGCCGCTGACCTCGCGGGAATGACCGAAGCCAGCACGGCGCCGAGCGTTGTCAGCGCGAACACGGCGACATAACCTCCTTCACCCGGGGCGATCGGCAAGGCCATTGTGCCGTCAGGCCGGATCAGTGTGGCCAGCCAGGAGCAGAGGGCAAAACCGCTGAGGCAGCCCAGCGAGGCGCCGGCCACGCCGATCAGCAGGCCCTGCAGGATGAAAACCGCCGCGATGAACGCGCTGGACACGCCGAACGCCCGCATGATCCCGATTTCGCTACGGCGGCGATTGGCAGACAGGCTGAGCGCGCTGGCGATACCGATCAGGACCGATATCAGGGAAAAGGCCTGGATCAGCCTGCCGGTCCTTGCCTGGGCAGTAAGCGCCTCCTCGAGCGAGGCATTCTTGTCCTGCCAGGCTGTCGCGCGAAGACCGGTAGCCTGCTGCAGGAAGCTGGCAACGTCGCGCGCCTCGGCAGGCTCCACCAGCTTGATCTCGATATTGGTGACCCCTTCGGGCAATCTGAACAGCGGGCGGGCAGTCTGGATCGACAGGTAGGCGACCCTCTCGTCAAGCGCCTGCACGCGGGTCCGGAAGACACCGCGGATCGTCAGCAAGCGGTCTATCCCGCGGTCTGTCCGCAACAGGACGGGCTCGCCTGCAGACAGTCCCAGGTTCTCCGCGAGCCGTGCGCCAACCAGGATCCCGTCACTGCCGAGGTTGGCATCGCCGCTGACAATGTTCGCGCTGATGGCGGAGATCGCGTCGAGGTCTGCCGGCTCGATGGCCGTCACGGCGACAGGTGCAACCGTCTCGCCCTTGACGATGAATGCACTCCCGGAAATCTGCGGGCTGATCGCCAACACGCCGGATTGGGTGCGCAGAAGCGCGACCGTTGAACCCCAGGTGCGGATCTGCGGACGCTGGAAGGTCGAGACAATCGCGACGGAGGCTGTCTCGGTGGCGGCGCCCGGCAAGACGCGGGCGACACGCGTCGCAGGCTCGAGAGAGATGTGCGCACTGTTGGCGGTCAACTGTTCGGTCAGGTTGATTGCAAGCCCCTGGATCAGGGCGGTAATGAAGACAAAGGCCGTTACACCAAGCGCAACCCCCGAGACCAGCAGGGCCGTCTGGGCGGGGTTCGAGAAAAGGTAGCGGTGAGCGACGGTTAGGGCGAACACCGGCCTAGCCTTCTTTCGCCGGGGCGGCGGCCTGGATGCGCAGGCGTACCCTGGCGCCGGGACGGGCGCCCCCTGGTTCAAGCACAAGCATCTCGCCGCTTGCAAGCCCGGCCTCTACAACCGCGTTCAGCGAGGGCCAGTCCCGGATCCTTACGGCCCGCACGCTGACCCGCCCGCCAGGGCCGACAACCAGCACCGATGGCGCGTTCGCCGCGCCGATTACGGCTTCGCGCGGTATGGAGATAGCGGCTGCAAGCTGCTCGATGATGATGGTCACGTCGACGGACCGGCCGGGCGGAAGGTCCATCAGGCTCGCGGGCGCAAGCTTGATCAGCCGTCCGCCGGTACCCGGATCAATGCGCGGGGAAACCTCGGAAATGCTGGCGGCGAAAACCTCGTCGGATCCCGACACAACGGCGCGGGCCGCCATGCCGGGCCGCAAGGTGTCGGCATAGACTTCGTCGACATCCGCGTGCACCTCGATGGCGCCGCGGGAGCCGAGCTGGAACAGGGTCACCTCGGGCGAGATGACCTGGCCCTCATCAACCGGCCGCACCAGGATGATGCCGGCCATCGGCGCCCTGATCGTGAACTCGCCGGTCTGGGCAGAGGCAGCCCGCTGGTCAGCGGCCGCCGCCGCCAGCGCCGCCCGTCTGGCTTCCAGTTCGGCGCGCGCTTCGTCGAGGGCAGCCTCGGATGCAATGCCGCGTTCAACCAGGAAGCGTGTCCTGTCAAAGGCAAGTTGCACGACCGAAAGCTCCGCGCGTGCTGCGGCCTGTCTTGCAGAACCGGCATCGGCCTGCGCCTGCTCGACCACCGAGCGGATAAGGGCGAGGGGTTCGCCCGCTTCGACGAGATCGCCGTCATCATGCATCATTTTGACAATCTGGCCGGCATTCTGGGAGCGAACGTCAACCAGGTTGGCGGGCCTGACCCGTCCGACCACGGACAGGACGATCTCGGTGGGTTGGGGCCGGATTTCCAGCACGGTGATTTCCGGGGGGCGCAGGAACCAGAACCCCATGGAGGCAGCCAGAAGGGCCGCCAGGACAGCGGCCGGGATAGCCCAACTTCCGGTCATCCCGAAGGCCCGGCGGCGGCGCGCGCCTGCAATCCCTCCCGGGGGCGGGCTGGGGGGCGCCGGCGGCTTTGGCTGAGGGGTGTCTGCGGGTTCTTCCATCTAGGCATTCCGGAAGTGCAAGCCGGCACGGCCGGGTTTTTGTCCCGTTTGCGTCGTCATCGTTTCGAGTTCCTTGGCCATCGCTCTGCCTTTCCGGCGCCGGGCGGCAGCCAACGACTTTTTCTATTCCCTATCGGCGAGAGCGTCACGCGGGGTCCCCCTTCAGGCGAGGCGCGGTTCAGGGCGCGTGTGGGCTCTGGCACGGCGATAAAGAGCACGGTGCCGCCTCTGGCCTGCTCTGAGCTTGCCTCTCGGGTTTAACGCCGGGGCCTCGCCGTCGTTCCCGAGCGCGCCGGGGGCCGCCGGTCTCACGAAACGGGTGGACCGCCCCTGAGAGGTAGGGTGCAGTCTGTCCTCGGCTTTCCGGAATTTCAGCCGGCAACGCTCAAGTCTGGCCGGTCAACCTGAAACGGGCGCTATCAGCTCGGGTGTTTGTCGTCGCCGTCCGGGCCGCTCCAGAAGCGCTTGATGCGGCCGAGGAAGCCTTCGCTCTCCGGATGGCAGTCTGCGCCGCAGCATTCGGTGAACTGGCGCAGCAATTCCTTCTGCCGGGCGGTCAGGTTCTGCGGGGTCTCGACGAACATCTCGACATAGAGGTCGCCCTGAGGGTTACCGGCCCGCACGCTGGGCATGCCCTTGCCGCGCAGGCGCAGCTTGCGCCCGGTCTGGGCACCTTCGGGAATGGCCACGCGGGCGCGCCCGCCATCGATGGTCGGGATCTCGATCTCGCCGCCGAGCGCAGCGGTCGCCATCGGCACCGGGGCGCGGCAATAGAGGTTCGGCCCGTCGCGTTCGAAGATGTCGTGCTCGACCACTTCAACGAAGATGTAGAGGTCGCCCTTCGGTCCGCCGGCGGTGCCCGGCTCGCCTTCACTGGTCAGGCGGATGCGCATGCCGCTCTCGACGCCGGCCGGGATCTTGACCGAGATCTTGCGCTCTTCCTTCACCTGGCCGTGGCCGCCGCAGGTCTTGCACGGCTTGCGGATGACGTTGCCGCGGCCCTGGCAGATATGGCAGGTGCGCTCCATCGTGAAGAAGCCCTGCTGGGCGCGTACGCGGCCATGGCCGGCGCAGGTCTCGCAGGTTTCCGGCCTGGTGCCGGAGGCGGCGCCGGTCGCGTCGCACGGCTTGCACGGCACGGCCTGGGGCACGTGGATGGTTTCGTCCTTGCCGAAATAGGCCTCGGCAAGCGTGATCTCGAGATCGTAGCGCAGGTCGGCGCCGCGCTGGGGGCCGCCCCGCTTGCGGCTATTGGTGAAGCCGCCCGCGCCGCCGAACACCTGGCTGAACAGATCCTGGAAAATGTCTTCGGGATTGACGCCCTGGCCGAACGGGCTGCCGCCTTGTCCGCCGCCGCCATTCTCGAACGCGGCATGGCCGAACCGGTCATAAGCGGCGCGCTTCTGGGCGTCCGAGAGCACGGAATAGGCTTCGCCGACTTCCTTGAACTGGTCCTCGGCGGCCTTGTCGTCCGGGTTCTGGTCCGGGTGGAATTTCATCGCCATCTTGCGATAGGCCGATTTCAGGGCCTTCTCGTCCGCCCCGCGTTCCACACCGAGAACGTCGTAATAATCGCGCTTGCTCATAAAGTCGCCGCCAAACCGTAATCGTTTGCTCTGGAGCCGGTGATTTGGGGCGGCTCGGTATTCACCGCAAGGGCCTTGCTTCAGACCCGCAGGCCCTATCAGCTGCCGCCGGGCGGAAATCTGGTAACCCCGTCCTCGACCACCGAGGCCCCGGAGCCGCTGATCTGCTTGACCGCGAGGCCGCGTTCGGAGGTGCCGTCGAGGCGGAAGCGGAACAGGCCGTTCACGCCCATGAAGCCGTCCGGATCGGTGACGCCGCCATGCCTCATGTTGTTTTCGGCGGCCAGCGTGATGGCCAGCGAGGCCGCGTCATAGGCAGCGGCGGCAAGGTCAGTTGGCGTGCGGCCATAGATGCGTTTGTAAGTGTCGCGAAAGTTGCCCATGTTGTCCGGGTCGACCGCCGAAAACTGGGCGCCGGCAAGGGCCGGTTCGCGCCAGATTGAGCTGTCGTCCCAGATGCTGGTGCCGAGGAAGCGGGTGCGGCCGGGGTCGATGCCGTTGACGACGAACAGGGGCGCAATCGAGAGCAGCTTGGTGCCGCGCTCCGGGATCACGAGACCTACCTGGCTGCGCTCGGCCTTGATCAGGTCGGCGATGCGGGCGACTTCGCTGCTCGCGCTCCTGGCCGGATCATAGAAGCCGGAGGCGAGAACGGTCCAGCCATTCTCCGCGGCCTCGGCGCGCATCGCGGTCTCGACCTGGCGGCCATAGGCCGTGTCCGGGCCGAGGAAGGCGAAGGTGCGGGTGCCGCGGCTGGCGGCGTATCCCATGATGCGGACAACTTCCTCCTCCGGCATGACCGAGGCCAGATAGCTGCCGCCGCCCGCAACGGTGCGGTCGTTCGAGAAGGCTATGACGGGGACGGACTTGCGCAGCGCGGCGTCCCTGACCGGGGGGACTTCGGTGCCAAACAGCGGGCCGAGGATGATGTCGGCGCCTTCCTTGAGCGCCTCGTCGGCGCGCGCCTCCGCGGTCGAGGCCCGCCCGGCGGTATCCTTCGGCATGATCAGGAAATCGGTGCCGCCATTCTCGAACAGTGCAAGCTCGATCCCGGCAAGCATCGCTTCGGCTTCGGCGCGCACCTGCGCATTGGGGTGCGAGAAGGGCAGCAGCACGGCGGCGCGCTTCACATCCTTGCCGAGCATGAAATCCGGTGTCAGGCCGCCGTCGCCGCGCGTGAAATCGCTGAGGCCTTCTTCGCTCGTCCCGGCAACTTCCGGCCCGATCGCTTCACCGGTGACCGGATCGACGCGCGGCTGGCCGGAGCCGATGGAGACCGGCGGGCGCGTCGGCGCGGTGGCGCAGGCTGCCGCCAGCAGCAGCGAGGCGAGGACGATCCCAAGCCGTGGGCTTGGCGCCTTGAGGTTCCTGAGCGATGGTGAACGCGATGTCATCTTCTGATCCTTCTGGCGCCGGTGCGAATCCCGGCTTTCCTGAGTCTGGTGCGGGCGAGTCTGGTGCGGGCGAGTCTATTGTGGGCGTGCGGGGCAGGCAACCGCTTGTGGCTCCAGCGCCGGGACTTTATATTGTCTCCACACCGATCGGTAACCTGCGGGACATCACCTTGCGGGCGCTGGACATTCTCGGCGGGGTCGAAGAGGTTCTGGCCGAAGACACGCGGGTCGCCTCAAAACTTTTGTCCGCTTACGCCATTAAGGCCCGCCTTAGCCCTTACCATGACCACAATGGGGCGGAACGGAGACCGGTCCTCCTGAAGCGCCTCGAAGCGGGCGGGCGGATCGCGCTGATCTGCGATGCGGGCACGCCGCTGGTGTCCGATCCCGGCTGGAAGCTGGTGCACGAGGCGCTTGAACACGGAATCAGGGTGTACCCGGTGCCGGGGGCGTCGGCGCTGCTGGCTGGGCTCGTGGCAAGCGGGCTTCCGAGCGACCGGTTCCTGTTTGCGGGCTTCCTGCCGCCGAAATCCGGCGCGCGCCGCACCGGGATCGAGAGCCTGAAACAGGTGCCGGCGACGCTCGTCTTCTACGAGAGCGGGCCGAGGCTGGCCGAAGCGCTGGCCGACCTCGCGGCCGTGCTGGGCAACCGCGACGCAGCCGTGGCGCGGGAGCTGACCAAGCTGTTCGAGGAAACGCGGCGGGGATCGCTGGCGCAGCTCGCGGCGCATTATCAAGCGGCGGGGCCGCCGAGGGGCGAGATCGTGCTGCTGGTCGGCCCGCCGAAGAACGCGGCGGCGACCGCGGCGGATATTGATTCGGCGCTTCGCGTGGCGCTGAACGAGATGCCGACCAAGGCGGCGGCGTCGGCAGTGGCCGAGGCGCTTGGCCTTGCGAAGCGGGAGGTCTATCAGCGGGCCCTGCAGTTGAAGGCAGGAGATGGGGCGCCGTGAGGCCGCCGAAGCGCGCGGCCGCAGGGCCGAGGCGCTGGCGGCCTGGTGGCTGCGGGCGAAGGGCTACACGATCCTGTCGCGGCGCGTGCGATTGCCCGTTGGCGAGATCGACCTCGTGGCGCGCAAGGGCGACGTGATCGTGTTCATCGAGGTGAAGGAGCGTGCGACGCTGGACGACGCACTTGGCTGCGTGCCACCGGCGGCCCGGCGGCGGATTTCGCGGGCAGCCGAAAGCTGGATGGCGCAGCGGCCCAGGTTTCACGAGTGCGGCTGGCGCTACGGCATCGTCGCCGTCGCGCCGGGCTACCCTGCCGTCACACTTCAAGGATGCCTGGCGGCCGGGAATGGCTTGAGGGGCAGCGATTTGGGCTGGCTGTGCAGGAAAACGGGCTGCGAGGACAGAAACAGACTTCCGATGAGTTCCTGCAGCGGTGTGCGGGCGAATGACCAAGCACCGCGCGGCTTACCGGCTCCAGGCGTGGGTCTTCAGCTTGCAGCGAAGGGCAAGAGACCTCGCCCTTGGGGCGCGGGACGCGTTCCGGAGGAGCTTTGGCATTCCCCGTCCGGTCCGGAATGCTTCGGCGGGGAAACCTGTCCGTTCCAGGCCTGGAAGGCCGTGCTTGCAGGCGGAATGCGTCCTTCGCGCGGCGCACGCAGGACGGGGTTCCTGGAGCTTGTTGCGGCCCTGCCGGGAGGGTGGGTGAGGGCCCGGGTCTCGGGGACTGCCCGCCCGGCGGCGCGCGCCTTCAGACAAGACCCCGGCGCGCGATTGAAGCGAAGCTTGAATGGGGATGCAGGCCTGTCTCCAGACGCTGCATCCCCAGGGCTGCCGGGCGCAAGGGGGGGGAGCGCCCGTATGCCCCTGCCAACAATACTGCGTGCCTGACACCTTTTTTCAAGGCAGCTGCGACAAACGGGCCTGCGGACAGGGCAGCGCGGGCGAAGCGTCCCGAGCGCCGCGCGCAGGTTATCAAGGTGCGGGCGGGGCTTCCTGGATGGAAACGACGTAGCTGAGCAGGACGTCCATGCCGAGGTCTCCGAAGACGAAGTCGGGCATGTCTTTGTGGCCGACGTGGATGCCGGCGCGGAAGTCCTCGGCGAGCGATTCCGGCGGGTAATAGGACAAGATGTAGCGCAGCGGCGGCGCGTCGGCGCGCAGGCTTTCGCCGTTGTCGAGGCCATGGCAGTTCGAGCAATGGGTTACAGCGATCGCGCGGCCATCGGCAATCGATGCGGCGTCGGTGGGGACGCCGAGGGCAGCGGCGTCGATCACCGGCGCAGCGGGAGCGGCGGGCATCGCAGGGGCGTCCGGTCCGGCGGGTGCTTTCACGGCGACGGCGGCGGGCGTGTCGTCTGCCCGGTTGCAGCCCGCCGCGAGCGCGAGGCCAGAGGCGGCAATCGCGTATACCAGATGTCGCATGTGTTCATCTCCCGGCCTGGCGGGCGGCCCGGAACCGGGCTTGCCCATGACCTTGACCCTAGCACCGAACAGGGCCCCCGGCGCTAGGGGAGTTTCCTCAGGACAGGCCGGCCCTGGCGCCTTCACGCTGCCGTAATCTTCTTGCTGTTAAGCTCGCGCTTCACGGCTGGTTCAGCCAGACAGCCCGAGACAGCCCGGCAGAGATGACCAACCATTTTCCAACACCGCCCCAGATGCCCCGCATCGTCCGCATACCGGCGCCGGCCTTCCTGCGCCGGCAGAGCCCGGCGGTGCGCTACGGGCTGATTGCGGTGGGCGCACTCGTGCTGCTCGGCGGACTGTGGGCAGCCTGGAAATGGCACAGCCTGCACAGCGGGATGCCGAAACTGCCCTCCGACATTTCCGAACTCTGGCACGCCAACCGCGAGCCCGCGATCGAGTTTGTCGATGCAAACGGCAAGACCCTGGCCGTCAAGGGGCCGCGCTACGGACGCGCCATCGACGTCAAGGACATGCCCCGCCACGTGCCGCAGGCTTTCCTCGCCGCCGAAGACAAGCGATTCTACCAGCATGACGGCGCCGACGAGGCCGCCATCGCGCGCGCCACGATTTCGAACGTGGCCGCCGGCGAGACGGTTTCGGGCGCCTCGACGATCACGCAGCAGCTGGTGAAGAACCTGGTGCTGGATGCGCGCCAGACGATGCAGCGCAAGGCGCAGGAAATCACCCTCGCCCGCCAGCTCGAAAAGCAGATGACGAAGGACGAGATCCTGACGATGTATCTCAACCGGGTCTATTTCGGCTCGGGCCTGTATGGCATCGATGCAGCCTCGCGGTTTTATTTCGGCAAGCCGCCGGAGCAGATGACCATTCCGGAGGCAGCCTTGCTGGCAGCGCTGCCGAAGGCGCCCTCGAAGCTGAACCTGCGCGACAACCTCGCCGGGGCGAAAGAACGGCAGGTCTATGTACTGCGCGAGATGCGCGCCGAGCGGTTCATCACGCGCGGGGAGGAGAAAGCGGCGCTGGAGGCGGAGATCACGATCATCACGCCGCCGGTATATGATCCGGAGCTTGGCTACGTGCTGGATGTGGCGACCGAGCGGCTTGCCGCGGTGCTGGCGCGCGTGCCCGGCGACGCCGTGGTGACGCTGACGATTGATCCGCAATTGCAGGCCCGCGTGCAGGCCCGCGTGACCGAACGGATGGCGAAGGAAGGCCCGGCGCTGAAGGCGACGCAGGCGGCCGCGCTGGTGCTGGGCAAGGACGGCCGGGTGGTCGCGATGGCCGGCGGGACCGACTACAGGACCTCGCCCTTCAACCGCGTGACGCAGGCCAGGCGCCAGCCGGGCTCGAGCTTCAAACCGTTCGTGTACGCCCTTGCGCTGGAGGACGGCTATTCGCCGTATGACGTGTTCAACGACCGCCCGATCAGCATCGGCAAGTGGAAGCCGGTCAACTATAACGGCGAGTATATCGGGCCGATGACGCTGAGCGAGGCGCTGACGCGCTCGACCAACACGGTGGCGGCCGAACTCGGCAACGAGGCGAACCCCGAGCGGGTGGCGGAGCTGGCCAGGCGCTTCGGCATCAAGAGCAGGATGCAGCCCTATCCCTCGCTGGCCCTCGGCAGCCAGGAAGTCAGCCTCTGGGAGATTACCGGCGCCTACGGCGTGTTCCAGTCCGGCGGACGGCGGATGGAGCCCTACATCATCGCGAGGGTGACCGATACCCGCGGCAACGTATTGTTCGAGCAGCCGGCCGCCGAGGCTGAACGTGTGTATGCGGAGGATTATGCCGCCGACATGAACGCAATGCTGACCCGCGTGGTCGCCGCCTCGATCGGCACCGGGCACAATGCCCGGATCAGGGACTGGACGGTGGCGGGCAAGACCGGCACGAGCCAGGACTGGCGCGACGCCTGGTTCGTCGGCTTCACGTCGGCCTTTGTCGGCGGCGTCTGGGTCGGTAATGACGATGACACGGCGATGCGTAGAGTGACCGGCGGCGGCCTGCCGGCGGACCTCTGGTCCGATATCATGGAGATGGCGCACGAGGGCAAGAAGCCCGCCGCGCTGTTTGGCGCAGGTACGGCGCTGGTGCTCGATCCGGCCTCGGAAGACCGGATCGCCTTCTACCGCGGCATGGCGCAGGCATTTACCAGCGCAGGCGCCGCCCGCGCTGCAAGCAGCAGCGGCGAAATGGTGCAGCAGGCGGAGTAGGTCCGCGCCGGCGCGGCGGGCGCCTTGCGCCAGCCGGCCTTGCCGGGGCTTTGCCTGCCCGGTGCGAAACGGGCCAGCAGGCCGGTCCGGGAAAGCGGGCAGGCCTGCCGTAGCGGATTTCTCAGAACTTGATCCCTGTGCGGATGTACCACCGGGCGCCGTTCAGGCCGATCGGCGACAGCACGTCATAAGGCAGGGCGTCGAATTAGGAGACGTCGGCAATCGAACGGCCGCGATACTCATCCAGCACGTTGTTGCCGCCTGCTGCGATCTCGATCGACCCGGTGAGCGGGTAGGAGACTTCCAGGCCGAGCTGCATCTTTGCGCCACAGGTCTGCTCCGGTTCGAAGCCGCCCCCGAAGTTGAAGATCCGTGTGGTTCCTCCCCGGCGCGCGGCGCGGGCAAGCAGGCCGACGGAGCCGGTAGAGTAGCTCGCCGAGCCGACGAGGCGGTCTTTCGGCGCCGCGGTCTCGGTCGTGTTGCGCTACTTACCGCCCAGCACGACGAAGCCGGCGACGAAGCTGGACGCCTGCCCGGCAGCCACCACTCCGGTCTCGGCCAGCGCGTAGGCGAGGAAGAGGTCCAGCTGGCCGGGGCCGGCGGCGCCCGACCAGGTGCCAACGAACTCGCTGCCTTCGGTGCGCGTATCGGCGCCGTTGGTGAAGACGGCGACATCGGTCACGTTTGCAATGCCGGTCGCGGCAAGGATCGAGCTGGCGAAGCCGAAGTTGCGTTCGCTGACGATGATGCGGTCATCCACCTCGATCCGGAACGCATCGACGCTGAGGCCGAAATTGCCGAACTCTGCCGTGATGCCGGCGCTGAATGTCACCGAGGTTTCGGGTTCGAGTTCCGGCGCGCCGAGGGCCTGGCCGATGCGCGATCCCGGCGCCACCGTGCGCACCGTTGTCAGGGCGCCGCCCGTTCCGAACGTCGTCGAGGTGAACTGGAAGGCCGCCTGGGAAAGCGAGGGCGCGCGGAAGCTGTTCGAGACCGAACCGCGCACACCGAGGACGTCGTTGACGGCGTAGCGCGCCGCTGCCTTCCCGGCGACAGCGTCGCCCGCATCCGAATGGTTCTCGTAGCGGCCGGCCACATCCAGGAGAAATCCCGGCAGGGGCTCTGCCGACAGTTCCGCATGGAGCGCTGCAACATCACGCGGGACCGATGCGGCATCTGCCGGGGCAAGGCCGATCCCGGCCTGCGTCCCGATACGCTTTCCGTCGCTCGCGGCCAGCGGCCCAACTGCGAAGGACGCCGGATCGCCGGCCTCCGTGCTGTAGTCCTCATGACGGTATTCGATCCCGGGCGCGACCGTGGCGAGGGTGATCTGGCGCGAAGCATCGACGTTCAGGACGACCTGGGAGTTGGTGAACGTGGCCGACCGGAAGGAGGTTGGCGAAGACGCGCCGAGTGAAGGGTTGGCGGAGTTGCGCACCCCGGCGAGAAATTCGTTCTCGCCGGAATTGATGCTGCTGTCCCAGCTCCAGCCTGCGGTCTCGCTCTGGAGGCCGCCGACGAGGCTGAGGTCGGTATTGTCGTTCGTGGTGACCGGGCGATAGCCAGCCGGGTAGAGCGCGGGCATGCCGGCCGAGACATCCGGGTAGCGCTAGAAGGCGGCGCCTTCGCCTTCCCGGTCATTGTAGGTGGCAAAACCGTATGCGGTCAGGCCGCCTGCGATTCCGAGTTCGCCGTTTGCCCAGAAGTTCAGGTCGGTCACATCCGGGTCACCCGGGCGGTAGAGCCCGGGCTGGCCGGCGAAGGTCCGGTTCAGGGCGCGGTCCGGCTCGGCGCCGAAGAGGAACGCGAACGCGTTGATCGGCCCGCCGCGCGAGGTGTTGCCCCGGTCCCGGTAATCGGCGCCGACCTGGACAAAGCCGGTTTCGCCGGGGCTGAAGCCTTTCGACACGCCGGGGCTGCAGGTCTGGCCGTCTTCAATGGTTTCGCCGGTCGGATCGAAATCCGTCCGGTGGAAACCGTAGCTGGCATTGAATCCGCCAGGAGCCTCCTCGCCCTTGAGGAGGACGTTGATGACGCCTGCCACGGCGTCAGAACCATATTGGGCGCCGGCGCCGTCACGCAGCACTTCGATGCGCGCGATGGATGCGAGGGGGACCGGGTTGAAGTCCACCGGCGTCGTGCCGCGGCCGATCCTTCCATCAAGGCTGACCACGGAGGTTGTATGGCGGCGCTTGCCGTTGACGAGCACGAGCACCCGGCCGGGGTTCATGCCGCGCAGCTGGCCGAACCGGACGAATTCCCTGGACGACGAGTTCGACGGGCGCGAAAAGTTGAAGGAAGGAACGAGCGTCTGCAGGGCCGAGCCCGGTTCGCCGCCGAGGGTAGCGGAGCTGGCAAAGTCGGCGGCGTCAATGACATCGACCGCAACCGTGCTTTCAGGGACAGTGCGGCCCTCGGTACGGGTGGCGGTGACGATGATCGTCTGGGCGCGCAGCTCGGTCTCGGCGTCCTGGGCAGAGGCGAGGGGTCCGGGTGCGGCCAGGAGGAGGCTCGCAACGGCGAAGGCGGAGGCTGAGTTGAGGTGTGACTTGCGCGCGCAGGGGGTTTTTCTCCGTGACAGGGTCGACGCGTATCTGGAGAGTCTCTGTCATATTGCGAACGGCGTGCGCTCAAGCCATTGTTTATCCCATCTAATTGACGGGGCGGGGAGGGGGGGAAGCATCCCTGCTGGCCGGGCGTTTGCCGGAGCTGACATGAGTTCACTTGATCCCCGGGGCAGCGAGGCGAATCCGGAGAACCTGCCGGCGCAACTCAGGCGCCACATTTCGATGCGCTACATCATTGTCGTGACCATCGCGATGGTGATCGGGGCCGGCATCTTCAAATCCCCCGCGCTGGTGGCCGCCAACGCCGGATCGGAAAGCATGGTCTACATGCTCTGGATCGCCGGCGGGCTGATCTCGCTTGCCGGAGCGCTCTGCTATTGCGAACTCGCCACTGCCTTCGCCCATCCCGGCGGCGACTATCATTTCCTTGAGCGTGCCTACGGGCGGCGCTTTGCCTTCCTGTTCGCCTGGGCGCGCCTGGCGGTGATCAATACCGGCGCCATTGCACTGCTCGGGTTCGTGATTGGCGATTACATGAACCGGGTTGTCGATCTTGGCGCATCCGGCCCGTCGCTTTACGCCTTTGCGAGTGTGCTCGGGGTCACCGCGCTGAAGCTCAGGCCAGGCGGAGAGGCAGGCGACAGCGCCATGGTCGTCGTGCTGATCTTCGGTCTGTTATCGCTTGGCGCCGCTGCGGCCTCGCTCGAGTTGCGGGATATTGCGCCCGCGACGTCCGGTGCCGGCACGCCGCCCACGCTTGGGGGCATCGGCTATGGGCTCGTCTTCGTTCTTCTCGCGTTCGGTGGATGGACCGAGTCGGCAACGCTTTCAGCCGAAGTAAAGGATGGCCAGCGCGGGATGGTGCGGGGGCTGGTCATCGCCATCACGCTCATCACACTGCTTTACCTGTTGACCGCCTGGGCGATGCTGCGCGGCCTCGGGCTGGAGGGCCTGTCCGCGTCGGCCGCGCCGGCAGCGGACCTGATGGAGCGGGCGTTCGGGCCGGCGGCCGGGCTTGTGCTGGCGGTAGGGGTGGTCGCCGCTGCGGTTACCTCCGTCAACGCGACAATAATTGTCGGTGCACGGACGACCTATGCGGCGGCTGCAGCCATCCCGGCGCTCGGCTGGGTCGGCCAGTGGAATGCGCGCAGCCAGAGCCCGCGCAATGCCATCCTCGTGCAGGGAGGTATTTCCCTGGGCCTCGTCGCCCTGGGCGCAGCGTACCAGGGCTTCCAGACGCTGGTGGACTATACGGCGCCGGTCTACTGGATATTCCTGATCTCGAGCGGCGTTGCCCTGATCCGGCTGCGCCGCCTGGAGCCGGACGCCGTCCGTCCGTTCAGGGTCCCGCTCTATCCCTTCATTCCCGCGCTGTTCGTCCTCGCCAGCGTTGCCATGCTGATGTCGGCCGTGATGTACGTGGGCGAGGGTGCCTGGTTCGGTGCAGCCGTGCTGCTGGCCGGCGGGGTCCTGCTGATGGTGCTGGAGTCGCGGGCGAAGCCGCGCTGAGCGGCGCCGGCCTGCCCTCCGCACCCGCGGACGGGCTTTGTCCGGACGGGGGCGGGCGCGCCCTGCGCGCTGGCCTGCAGGCAGGCTGCGCTTGCTACATTTCCGTGAACCGCGCTAGCCTGCCGGTAACGCCGGGGAGGCAATGCCATGATGTATCTCGTACTGGGGCTCGTGATCTTTTTCGGGACGCACCTGTTTTCGGCTTACCGGAGCCGGGAGCCGGGGAAGGACCTGCGCCAGAAGATGGGGCAGGGGCCCTACATGGGCCTCTACAGCCTGCTGTCGCTGGCAGGGTTTGTACTGATCATCTGGGGATATGGGGCGGCGCGGCCGTCGCCGATCCTTTATACGCCGCCGGCATTCCTGGCGCACATCAACCTCCTGCTGATGGCATTCGCGATGATCTTCCTGGCGGCGGCCTACCTGCCGACGGGACGGATCAAGAAGGCGGTGAAACATCCGATGCTGCTGGCGGTTAAGATCTGGGCGTTCGGGCACCTCTTGGCGAACGGGGAGCTGAACTCGGTGCTGCTGTTCGGAAGTTTCCTCGCCTACGGCGTGCTGGACCGGATCGCGGTGAAGAAGCGCGGCGATAACGGGCCAGGGCCGGACGCCGCAGTGAGCGTGATCGGAGATGCAGGCGCGGTGGTGGTGGGTCTCGGCGCGTATGCGGCGATCCTGCTTTACCTGCACCCCATCCTGTTCGGCGTGGCGGCCTTGCCCGGCTGAGGGGTCAGGAGCGTTTCAGCCGGCGGCCTGCCAGCGGGGCGAGCGTCATCAGGGCGAGGCCGATGGGGAAGAGCGCGCCGCGCGTGGCGTCGTAGCCGGCAAGGTAGTCCGCGAGGCTGATGCGCATGAAGCCGAGGGCCATCGTGCTTTCGAAAGCAATCAGGACTAGGACGCCGAAGAGGCCGATGGCGAGGGCAGGCGCGGTCGATCTGGCGCCGATCCAGACGCCGATGGCGCAGGCGGCGAGGGTGACCATCGGGAATTCGACCAGATGACCTATCCGGTCGCCGAGGGCCGGGATGAGGACAAGCTGGCGCAGGGCGCCGAAGGCGAAGCCCGCCGCGAAACTGAGGGCGCCGTAGACAGCGCTCCAGGCGAGCAGGTTTCCCGGTTTGGGCAGCATCTCGGTTAACCTTCCTGTTTCCTTGCGGGCGGCGCTCCGGCGGGCTAATCGCTCACCCATGTCAAAACAAACGCAGACACAACGTAAAACCGTCAAGGATATTGCTGCGGCCAAGGGCGGCGTGCCGCTGGTGTGCCTGACGGCGTATGACGCGCCGACGGCGGCGCTGCTGGACGCGCATGCCGACCTGCTGCTGGTCGGCGACAGTGTCGGCATGGTGGTGCACGGGCTGCCCTCGACGGTCGGCGTGACGATGGAGATGATGATCCTGCACGGGCAGGCGGTGATGCGGGGCTCGGCGCAGGCCTTCGTGGTCGTCGACATGCCGTTCGGTTCCTACGAGACCAACGCGGACCAGGCCTTCCTGAACGCGGCGCGGATCATGAAGGAGACCGGCTGCCAGGCGGTGAAGATCGAGAGCGGGACGTATGCCGCGCAGCAGATCTCGCATCTTGTGGAACGGGGCGTTCCGGTCATGGGGCATGTGGGCCTGCGCCCGCAGGCGATCAATGTGGACGGGGGCTTTCGGGCCAGGGGGCGCACGCTGGACGAGCGGGGCCGGGTGATGGCGGAAGCCAGGGCGGCGGAGCAGGCGGGCGCGTTTGCCATCGTCATCGAAGGGGTGGCGGAGGACCTTGCAGCGGAGATTACTGCGGCAGTGTCGTGTCCGACCATCGGGATTGGCGCGTCCAGCGCCTGTGACGGGCAGATCCTCGTGACGCCCGACATGCTGGGCCTGTTTGACTGGACACCGAAGTTCGTACGCCGGTATGCAAACCTCAATGCGGCCATTTCCGAGGCTGCGGCCACCTACGCCGATGACGTGCGGGCGCGCACCTTCCCCGGCAAGGCCGAGACCTACAGCCTGCGAAAACCTGAAGCCTAACAGCGCTGATCCGTTGCAGCCGCCCTGCGCGGCGTCTAGGTTCGCGCCGAATCCTCAATGAAGCCCGGCGGAGCCCCATTTGTCTGACATTTTTACCGAAGTCGATGAAGGCATCCGCCAGGAAAAGCTGGCGATCTGGTGGTCGCGCTGGCGCCCGTTCGTCTATGGATCCGTGATCGTGCTTGTCGGTTCGGTCGCGATCAACGAGTTTGTGGTGCGTCCGCAGTCCGAAGCGGCGCAGGCCGCCCGGGCGCTGGAGCTCGAGAATGCCGTGAAGGCGCTCGAGGAAGGCCAGTATGAAGAGGCGCAGGCTGCGTTCCAGGCGATCGTGGACGCCGAAACCAAGCTGTCGCCGCTGGCGGCCCATTACCTGGCCCAGGTGCAGCTGGAGGGCGGCGGGGATGCAGAGGCCGCCGCTGCAACGCTTGCCGCGATCGGCGGCACCGAAGGTGGTCCCTATGAGCGCGTCGCCCTGCTGAAGGCCGCCTATTTCCGCGCCGATGCGCTGACGATGCCGGAGCTTGAAGCCACGCTGGGCACCCTGGTCACCGAAGACACGGCGCTCGGCGCGCTGGCGCGCGAGCTGATCGCGGCCAAGGCCTTCTCGACCGGCGATATTGCCCGGGCGCGCGCGGAGTATAACCGGCTGAAGTTTGACGCTGCCGCGCCGCAGGGCGTGGTGCAGCGGGCCGAGATCGCGCTCGACGCCATTCCGCTCGCGCCGGACGGCGCGAGCGAAGTACCCCTGCCCACCGAGGCGCCCACAAATGCGCTCGTCGAAGCGCCGCAGGAGACCGGCCAATGAAACTTTCCCGAACTGCCGCTGCCGCCCTGGCGCTGGTATCGATGGCGGCGCTGAGCGCGTGTATCAGCCTGCCGGGCTTCGGCAATGACGACAAGGAAGAGCTGGCGGCAGAAGAGAAAGCCGGCCGCATTACCATGGTGCTGAATAACGAGCGCATTGCGCCGAGCACGACACTCACGGGCGTGGCCGTCGAGATCCCTGAAGCAAGGCCGGTTGCCGCCTGGACCGAAGCCGGCGGCAGCCCCACCAAGGCGCCCGGCCATGTGATTGCCGCGCCTGCGCTCGACATCGCCTGGCGCCGGTCGATCGGCAAGGGCTCGTCCACCAAGAGCGCGCTGACCACCCCGCCGGTGACGACCGAGACCACCATCTTCACGCTGGACGCCGTCCAGACGGTGCGTGCCTCGCGCATCGACACGGGCTCGGAAGTCTGGAGCGAGCGGCTGAAAGGTGTGTCCAGGCGCGACAAGAGCGCGATCGGCGGCGGGCTGGCAGTGTCCGGTGACCTGCTGGTCGTGGCAAGCGGCTATGGCTATGTCGTTGCCCTCGATGCAGCGACCGGCGCGCAGAAATGGCGCCGCGACCTTGGCGCCCCGATGACCGGTTCGCCGACGATCGATGACGGCCGGATTTTCGTCACGTCGAACAATAACGAAGTCTACGCCATCAACCTGGCAGACGGCGCAACCCTGTGGAGCGACCAGGCGATTTCGGAATCGGCCCGCGTACTCGGCAGCTCGAGTGTGGCGGCGGTCGAGGATTTCGTGATTGCCCCCTTCTCCTCGGGCGAAGTGATTGCCTACCTTGCCGCCAACGGCCGCCGCCTGTGGACGGACGCGCTGACGCAGGCCGGGCGGTTCACGCCAATCTCCGAGATCAACGATATCGGCTCGCGCCCGGTGCTGGGCGCCGGCCTCGTGTTCGCGTCCAGCCAGTCCGGCAGCACGATGGCGATTGATGGCCGCAGCGGCGCCCGCGTCTGGACCGCGCCGGTCGGATCGACCCGCGCGCCGGCCCTGGCAGGGCGCTTCCTGTTCGTGCTGGGCACCGAAAACGAGCTGACCTGCCTCGATGCGGCGACGGGCGAAGCCTACTGGGTGGTGCAGCTGCGCCAGTTCCAGAATGAAAAGGAAAAGAAGAACCGCCTCAGCTATTCGGCCCCGATTGTGGCCTCCGGCCGTGTGATCGTTGTATCCTCGCGCGGCGAACTCAAGGCCTTCTCGGCGCTCGACGGCACGCAGACGGGCTCTTTGAAGCTGGGGGATACCGTGTATATCGAGCCGATTGCGGCGCAGGGGCGGCTGTTTGTCCTGACGGACGACGCCAAGCTGATCGCCATCGACTAGGGCCAGCGGGACTTTTCCCGGCCGGTCCTCTGATTTTCCAGGAGGGCCGAGGCCTTGCCATTGAAGCTCGCCATTGTCGGACGCCCGAATGTCGGCAAGTCCACCTTGTTCAACCGTCTGGTGGGCAAGAAGCTCGCGCTGGTCGATGACCAGCCGGGAGTGACCCGTGACCGCAAGGTGGCCGAGGGGCGCCTTGCAACCCTGCCGCTGCTGCTGATCGATACCGCCGGGTTCGACAATGTCCGCGATGACAGCCTCGAGGCCCGGATGCGGGCGCAGACCGAGGCGGCGATTGCCGAGGCAGACATTGCGCTGTTCCTGATCGATGCGCGCGTCGGTGTGACGCCGGAGGACCAGACCTTCGCGATGCTGCTGCGCAAGGCGAACATGCCGGTCGTGCTGGCCGCCAACAAGGCCGAAGGCCGCCAGGGCGAGGCGGGTGTGATGGACGCGTTCAGCCTGGGGCTTGGCGAGCCGGTCGGCCTGTCGGCGGAACACGGCGAGGGCTTTGCCGAACTCTACGAGGCGATCCGCAACGTGCTGGGCCCGGAGGCGTTCGAGCGGGCGCTGGAGGAGGCCGAGCCGAACTATGCGGGCGGCGCCGGAGACGATATTCTCGAGAAGCTCGCGCATATCGACATCGAAGACGAGACCCTGTCCGACGACGAACTCGTGGCCGCCATCGAGGCGGCTGAAGTGGACATGCCCGAAGCGCAGCCCGAAGCGCAGCCCGAAACGCCCCGGCCGATCCGGCTGGCGATTGTCGGCCGGCCGAATGCGGGAAAGTCGACGCTGATCAACCAGCTGCTGCAATCGGAGCGCCTGCTGACCGGGCCTGAGGCGGGCATCACCCGCGACTCGATCACCATAGACTGGGTGTGGGAGGGGCGCGAGATCCGGCTGGTCGATACGGCAGGGCTGCGGCGCAAGGCGCGCGTGCAGGAAAAGCTTGAACGGATGTCGACCGCCGAGACCATCCGTTCACTGAAATACGCCGATATCGTCGCGCTGGTGATGGACGCGCACGAGGCGCTGGAGAAACAGGACCTGCAGATAGCCGACCTCGCGCTGCGCGAGGGCCGGGGGCTGGTGCTCGTGATGTCGAAATGGGACTCGGTCGAGGACCAGGACGGCGCGGCGCGCCACATCCGCGATCTTGCCAACCGGCTGGTGCCGAATGGCGGGGGCGCGCCGGTGGTGTTCCTCTCGGGGCTGACGGGCCGGCACGTCGACAAGCTGATGCCGGCGGTCGTGCAGGTCTACAAGGACTGGACCGCAAAGGTGAAGACCGGTGACCTCAACCGCTGGCTGCGCCACACGGTCGAGCACCATCCGCCGCCGAGCGTGCAGGGCAAGCGGATCAAGCCGCGCTATATGGCGCAGATGAAGGCGCGCCCGCCGACCTTCGTGCTGATCGCCTCGCGGGGCGAGCAGATGCCGGAAGGCTACAAGCGCTATCTGATCAACGGCGTGCGCGAGGCGTTCGACATGCACGGCGTGCCGATCCGCCTGTTCGTGCGCCAGGGCAAGAACCCGTATGCGGGCAAGATCGGGCCGGGCGGCCCGCCAAGGTACAAGCGGCCGAAGGACTAGGTGCGTAAATCGCCGGCAATAGAGCGTTCCAGTCTCTCGCGCGGTGCAAGCGCGCGCGAAAGGCTGCGTTCAAGAAGGTGGCGCCAAGGGGGGCCGCGAGAGACGGCATCAGCGTACGCATCTGCAGGTTCCCTGGGCCGATCTTCGGACAGAACACCAATCAGAAGCTCCGCCTGCAGAAGATCCTTCTTTGCCTTGAGACTGTCAGCTCCGTCCTTGCGCCGGTCCGAAACGATCAGCTAGTGTATCGCGAAACGTTCCGGACGCGGTATGCGAATGAGTATTGCGTTACGGTAGAGCGCGGCCGCTGGCAGAAGATCAGCGATCAGCGCGCCTTGCCACACAAAAGAAAGATTGTGTGGTAATCAGGGCTTGGTTCCTGTTTTGGGTGAGCAGGTAAAGGATGTCCCCGTTCTACAAGCGCCCTGTCGATATAGCTCAGTGTCCTTCTGCCTTTGGTCGGAGTGGTCGCGCGGGTCAGGAGCTGCAGCTGGACGGCGTGCGCGAAGCGTTCGGCCTGCACGGCGCGCCGATCCGGCTGTTCGGGCGCCGGTGCAATAACCCGTATGCCGGCAAGACCGGGCCGGTCGGCCCGCCGCGGTACAAGCGGCCGGAGGAGTAGGGGGGGCGTCTGGCGCCTTCACTCCTGCGCGCGTCAAGTTTCTTCAATAACGCTGGTGACGAATGCCCAGGGGGCCTCGTCCAGCCGCGCCGCTGAGCGTTTCAACCGGTCTTTCCACGCGGCGCCGCGTTGAACAGCTTCGCGCAGGACGTCAGCGAGATCATCATGCCGCCCTTTCAGGATCAAGGCTTCGATCAGGATGCCTGACTGAACCAGATCCTTGTCGGCCTTGACCGCGCTCTCGCCCGACGTTCGGCTGAGGGTCGACACGATCATCTTGTGGACGGCGTAACGCTCCGGAGACGGAACATTCACCAGCGTGCCGAAGCCGGTGAGCACGGCTGCTTCGACCGTGTCGCGCAACAGGAAGTCCAGAAACCGCAAAGGTAGGGCATCTGTCTGCAGACTGGAAAGTCTGACAGGTGCGTCCCTGCCCGCGCCCCTGTTGGTCGTCAGCACATCCACGCGGTAACCCCCTGGACGTGCATAGGTTGTGGCGACGAGGGGGTATGCCATGGTCGGCACTGGCGCGGATGCCGGGTCACCGGCTTTGGGTATCTCGAAAAGAGGCTGGTCGGGTTTGTCATCGGGGGCGACCGAGACGCCGTAGTCCCGGGCGAGATCGAGATCGCCTGTCGGGATGGCAGAGGCGGGTAACCTGAAGCCGAGGTGTCCGGCACAGGTCTGGAACGCGACCATACCGACGATGATGCCCCTCAACCTGAACACGCCGGCGAGAACCAGAGCGCCGATCACAGACGCCGTGAAAGTGCCGGGTTCCGGCAATCCTCCGGCCACAAGCGACCGACGAATAGCCCGGCGGCCATCCGCATTCGATTTCGCGGTGGTTGCTTTTTTGATCACTGAACGCAGTTCTGGTTGGTCTGCGCCGAAATACCGTTCTGGCGGACGCCCGGTCGGGGTCGTTGGCTCCCGTATGTACCAGTATGTTTTTCCCGGAAATTGTTCGCTTGCGGAATGTAGAACCGTCCGCAACGCCTGACGTGACCGCGAGGCGCTATTGGTCAGTCAGCCCGGCATAGCTGGTCTGGATGACAAGGGGCAGGTCTTGGAGTGTCGCTTACCGGCAAAATTGTATTTGCAGGTAAATGTAAAGTCTCACGTTTGAACGGCGCTAAACGCCTTCGCGACCTTCGCCGAGGCGCCGGCATCCGCGGTGCAAAAGCGCGTCACAGCATCTCCTCGATCACGGCGGCGCCTGCGGGGCCGGTCACGGGGAGACCGGCGCGGTCGACGTGGTAGAGTTTTTGATCGCCGCATCCCGGGCGCACCTGCAGGCGGTCCGGCGAGCGGGCGGGGCCGGCGCCTTTTGCCCGGGCCGAATGGCGATCGGCTTCCCGCATTGCAGCGCAGGCCGCCGGCGCAACAATCAGAAGTTCTTTCCAGATCATCCGTCCCTGCCAGGCGCCGTCTCCGGCATGGGCGGCCGGCGTGATCCTGAAGACGCCGAGGTGCTCAGGCATTGTCTGCTCCGTAGGCTGACTGGCCACATTTCAACGCGGGCCGCGCCGAAAGGTTCACCAGAATGCCCGGTCCGGGCGCTCCGGAACCAAAGCAAAATAGCGGCGTTGTCGAGATGTGCCGGCAATCGCCGGCCGTTGACCGGGACTTGCCCGTCGCTGCGCAAGGCGCAGAACACGACCCGCAGAGGAGAATCGAATGGCCACAGACCGTACCAAAGCCGCGGCGAACGCAATCGGGCTGCTGAAAGCAGATCACCGCCTCGTCGAGGAATTGTTCGAGAAATACGAAACCACAAAGGGCGGCGCGGCGAAGGCAAAGCTCGCCCAGCAGATATGCCTTGAGCTTACAGTGCACGCCACGATCGAGGAAGAGATCTTCTATCCCGCCGTTCGAAGCAGCGTCGAAGGCGACATGATGGACGAAGCCTATGTCGAGCATGACGGCGCCAAGATGCTGATCGCCGAACTGATGGAGGGCAATGTGGGCGATGATTTCTACGACGCGAAGGTCAAGGTCCTGTCGGAACAGGTCAGGCACCATGTCAAGGAAGAGGAAGGCCGCGGCGGCATCTTTGCGCAGGCGAGGAAAGCCGGCGTGGACATGGCGGCGCTGGGCGAGCAACTGGCAGAGCGCAAGGGTGAATTGAAGAAGTCGATCCGCCGCAACGGCATTCCTCAGCCGGAGACGCGCTCGATGAAAGGCGCCGAGGTCAGGTTGGGCCAACCGGTCTGACGGGCGGGCGCCGGCGCTATTGCCTGTCCTTCAGCCGGTTGCGGCCGCCAGCGGTATGATGCGAAGCTGGTGTTCCACGGCTGTAATGACGTCCTTCGCGACGGGCAGGTTCCTGACTTCCGCCTGCCGGTGTTGATGGAAGAGAGCGACTGTTTCTTTCGCAGTGTCGAGGACGAGTTTTTCGGGCAGGCGGGCCTTGCCGGCAAGATGAGTGAGCTCGTCGAACGTCAGTTCGTGAAACCGCGCCGTACGGCTGAATTTGAGCGCCGATCTTTCATCCCTGATCTAGGGCGTGGTCGCCAGGAAGTCGTATGCAGGTGCAAGCCCCGCGCTTCGCCTGCCGGGATAAATCAGTGACCAGTTCTTGAGGTGCATGTCCGCGTTGCCGATCAGGGCGTTGAACACGACGCGCTGTATGAACTCGGCAATATCCGTTGCCTGGCCTTCTGCGCCGATGACCCCGGCAATGCGCCGCATCGTCGCTTTCGTGTATTTCTCCTCGGGATAGACCCCGAAGACATGCGCGAAATCCTCGATATGGACACGGCCGCTTGCAAGCCGGTCGAAGCGTTGGACCGCCAGAGCCTGGCTACCTCTGGCGTTTGCGCCTTCCGGCAGGTTCTCGATCGACATTATGTCGACAAGACGGATGGCCGGGACATCCATTCCGATTTTCCGCGCGAGCGTCATCATCGAGAATTCATTCTCAGGTACGCCTTCGAACTGGCGGGAAGGAAGCTTGACGATCCAGTCACCACCTTCTCCGCCGACGGGGATCGTGAGGCCGCCGCGCGCGCCTTCGATTGCGGAGAACTTCATCTGCACGCCGGCGAGCGAGAAGCGCAGCGCGCCGGCGCGGCGTCTTCCAGCCTCACGGCCGTCAGTGTCATTCGCCCGAACAGGCCAGGCCTCGCCTTCGGCGGCTCCGGCAGTGAGCGCGCCCGGAAGATCACGTCCGAGGGCCCACAGAAGGAAGAACTCCCGAGCTTCGGAAACGCCGGCGCGTTCGGCGAGGTACTTCCTCAGGTGACCTTCGGGCAGGAGGTTGGAAAACCACGCAAGCAGCCTCGTCTGCGTCGGCGCAAACTCGGTGATCAGTCCCCCGAGCGTGTCCTTGAAGCCAAGGCGGAGCAGGGCGCGCCTGGTGTTTTCAACATAGGACTGCGCAAAGGCAAACAGCGTCCGGTCGCCGCCGACATGGGTAATCGTTCCGATCGTCTCGCCATGAAGCAGGATATCGAGGGTGGAGACATCACTCATCGTCCTCCTCCTCCTCGTCCTCGAGCGAACAGGCCGGCCGCGGCTTCTCTCCTGCCGGGCGCGCGTGCGCCAGTTCGTACCGGATCTGCTCGATCAATCCTGCATGCCGCGCGAAGACGTCCGGATCGACGTTCAACGGTCCTGGCGTCTTCAGGAGGTCTTTGAACTTCCTGATAGCCGCCAGGTGACCTGGAGTGGGCTACAACCTTTCCTGCATGCGCAGATTCGCAAGCAGCTTGCCAACCTGCAGGGATGACACGCCGGTGTCCTCGGTCTCTTTCAAGGCTTGCGTGAGTTTGCTGATCTCGGTTGCCGCCGCTCTCGGAAGGCTCCTTCTGGTAGCGTGGCCTGCCCGTATGATCGTCTCGACAGCCGGCAGGGCGTTGCGCGGAACAAGTTCGACTTCCAGGTCGAGAGCCCTTGCCAGCGCCACGATGCTGGAGAGGCGGATATCGACAGCGCCGCTCTCGAACCGGGAGATCTGGGCCTGTGGCACGCCTGACCTCGCGCTGAGCTCCCGCTGGCTGATCGCTTGCCTGACCCGGGCCTTCTTGAAGGCGGAGACGACATGATCTGTGGCATATCCCATGATGTTTGCTTGAGCATCAAGATCGTCTTGAAATACATGGAACAACATCAATCTTAAGAGGGATTGTCTACATTTTATATCTTTTTAAACATCGAAAAATTCGAAAAATGTCCAAAACAGCATCAAATTCAGGGTTCACCCGAGAGGCGAGCCCTGTTCCGGCCGGGCTCGTGTGGACCGGGGCCAGGGACGCCCGGCTATTCCCGGAACGTGCGCGAGGCCGAGTCCGTCAGCGGTTTGACCAGGTAGCTCAGCACGCTCCTGCTCTCGGTGCGGAGCATCGCTTCGACTGGCATGCCGGGGAGGAGCTGGAAGCTGGAGGCGGCGAGGGCCTCGTCGGGGATCTCGACCATCGCTTCATAATAGGCCGCCCCCGTTGTCTCGTCGACGATGGCATCGGCGGAGACCGCGATGACGCGGCCGTTGAATTGTGGGGTCTGGTCCTGGTTGAAGGCGCTGAAGCGCAGGACGGCGGTCTGGCCGAGGCTGATCTTGTCGATGTCGATGGGGCTGACACGGACCTTGGCGATCAGGCGGTCGTTTTCCGGCACGATGTACATGATCGGATCGGACGGGCGGATGACGCCGCCGACGGTGTGGGCGCGGATGCCGATGACGCGGCCGGAGCGGGGCGCGGTGATGTCGAGCCGGCCGGAGCGGTCGAGCAGGGCGGTGCGTTCTTCGGCCAGTTCGCTGATCTGGGTCTGCACATCGCGCAGGTCGGTCAGCAGGGTTTCGGTATTGCCCTGATCGAGGCGGGCGATCTCGCTGCGCGCTTCGCCGATCTGGACGCGGGTGGCGGCGATGTCGGAGGTCAGCGCGTCCTTTTCGCCCTGCAGGCGGGCGCGGTCGCGCTTCAGGGCGAGGACGCGCGTGATGACGGCCTGGCCGCGTTCCATCAGGGTTTCGAACCGGCTGATCTCGTCATCGACGAGGGCGATCTGGTCGTCCTTGGCGGTGATCTCGTTCTGCATGCCGGCGATGCGGGTGTTCAGCTGATCGATCCGTTGGCGCAGGATCGTGCCCTGCGTGCCGAGATTGGCGCTGCGGGCCCTGAGGAGGCCGGCCTGGGAGGTGAGGACGGCCTGCATGTCAGGGCGTGCAGCGAAGTCTTCGAAGCCGGGACGGAGGGTGAGCGTGGAGGCGCCGTCGCGTTCGGCGATGAGGCGCGCTTCGGCGCCGAGGAGGCCGTAGAGGCGCGCCTCGAGGCCCTGCAGGGCTGCGCCGGTGGAGGTGGCGTCGAGGGATAGCAGCTTCTGGCCCTCGGTCACGGCGTCGGCTTCGCGCACATAGATTTTGCGCACGATGCCGCCTTCGAGGTGCTGGATGGCCTGCTGGTTCGACTCTACCGAAATCTGCCCGGCAGTGAGGACGGCGCCTTCGAACGGGGCGAAGACGGACCAGGCAATGAGGCCGCCAAACACAAGCGCGACAATGCCCCAGCCGGCATAGAGGTACTGCTTCAGGAATTCGCCGCGCTCCGGGGCGGCAGGCAAGGTGAGATCAGCCATGGCCGCCCTCTCCCGGACGAAGGGTCCGGATATTGGCGGCGCCGGATTTCGGCATCACCTTGGCGAGGACTTCATCGGCGGGGCCGAACTCGCGGATGCGGCCTTCGTCGATCACCATCAGACTGGTGCAGTGGAGGATCGCGTTGGGGCGGTGGGCGATGATGATGACTGTGGCGCCCCGCGCCTTGGCGGCGGCGATGGCCGCCTGCAGGGCTTGTTCGCCGGGGCCGTCGAGATTCGAGTTCGGTTCGTCGAGGATGATCAGGTTCGGATTGCCGAACAGGGCGCGGGCGAGGCCGATGCGCTGGCGCTGGCCGGCCGAGAGATACGCGCCGCCGAGGCCGATCTCGGTGTCGTAGCCCTTGGCGAGGCGCAGGATCATGTCGTGGCAACCGGCGGACTGCGCTGCGGCGATGATGGCCTCCGGGGCGGCGTTGTCCCTGAAGCGGGCAATGTTGTCGCGCACGGTGCCGGAGAGAAGATCCGCCTGCTGGGGAAGGTAGCCGATCTGGGGACCGAGCGTGTCCGAGGGCAGGGTGGCGAGGTCGGCGCCGTCGATGCGGACATGGCCGGACATCACCGGCCAGGCGCCGGTGATGACGCGCGCAAGGGATGACTTGCCCGCGGCGCTCGGGCCGAGGACGCCGAGCACGTCGCCGGGATCGAGACTGAAGGTGAGGCCCTTCAGCACCGGCGCGTTGCTGCCCGGCGGGCCGGCGAAGGCATTCTCGACCGCCAGGGCGCCGCGGATCGGCGGAAGCGGCATATGGGCGGCCGGCGCCGGCGCGCCGGCGAGGGCTTTCTTCAGCGAGGCCCAGTTCTCGCGGGCTGACGCGATGGCGCGCCACTGGCCGACCATCTGCTCCAGCGGGGCGATGGCGCGGCCCATCAGGATGGAGGCTGCGATCATGGCGCCGGGGGTGGCTTCACCCTTGATCACCAGCCAGGCGCCAATGCCGAGGATCGCTGACTGCAGGAACAGGCGGAACGCCTTGGTTCCGGAAGTAAAGCCGGAAAGGATGCGGCCGGAACGGGCAAACGCCGTGTCGCCGCCGTCGAACACGTTTTGCCAGCGGCGGCGGACCGCTTCGCCCATGCCGAGGGCCTTGAGGACTTCGGCATTGCGCGTCATCTCGGCGGCGCGCAGGGCGCTGGCGCGCTCGAGGTCTTCGCTCTCCTGCGTCAGGCGGGCCGAGGCGCGTTCGTTGAGGGCCGAGGCCGCGACGAGGATGACTGCGCCGATGACGGCCCAGAGGCCGAACAGCGGATGCAGCATGAACAATACGATGAGGAAGAGCGGGCTGAACGGCGCGTCGAACACGGCGCTGGTGACCGGGCTTGCGATGAAGCGGCGCAGCTGGCGCAGGTCGCGGATAGGACGGTCGGAGGCGCGGCCCGGATCGGCGAGGCTCTGGGCCATGGCGGCAGCAGCAGCGCGCGCGCCGAGGCGGCCTTCGAAATTGGAGGCGGCGACGCTGAAGAGGCCGGAGCGCGCCCATTCGAGGACGCCGAGCGTGCCGTAGAGAACAAGGATGAGCAGCGTCAGCGCCAGCAGCGTGGGGATCGATTGCGAGGCCAGCACGCGGTCATAGACCTGCAGCATGTAGAGCGGGCCGGCGAGCATCAGGAGGTTCACGAACAGGCTGAACCCGCCAGCATGCCAGAACACGCCGCGCCCGGCGCGCAGGGCGCCCGCGAGTTCGCTGGTCGGGGCTTCGGCGGCGGCATCCCGTTTCATGACCATTGGTCTAGCAGAAATCCCGCGATGAGGTCAGGCGTAAAGTCAGGGGGTGGTTGTGCTGTTTCGCGACAGGCGGGCGGCTCAGAGGAAATCTTTCAGGCCGCGTGATTTCAGTTCCTTCACGACACCGCCCACATCCTGCGAGCGATCCTTGCGTGTGATGAGGATACGGTTGCCGTCGGCGACCACGACCAGGCCCTCGACGCCGACAAGCGCAACCAGTTGGCCGTCGGCAGCGTGGACGAGGCAATCGGGAGAGTTGATCTCGATAGGCGCCGGCGAATTCTCGCGCGACGAGACTTCGCCGACCATGGCCCAGCTGCCGATGTCGCTCCAGGCGCAGTCGAGCGGGGCGTAGACGGCGGCGCGGCTCGTGCGCTCCATCACGGCATAGTCGATGGAGGTCGACGGCACGCCGGCAAAGGCGGCGGCATCGAGGAAGTGGAAATCGCCGTCGCGGCGCGCCCCTTCAAGCGCCTGGCTCGAGGTTTCGAGAATGACCGGGGCATGGGCGGCGAGTTCGGCCAGCATGGTTTGCGGGCTGAACAGGAAGATGCCGGCGTTCCAGCTGTACTCGCCCCCGGCAAGGTAGGCGGCGGCGGTGGCTGCATCCGGCTTTTCCCGGAAGGCGGCGACCCGGGCGACCTGGCCGTCCAGCGGGGCGCCGGCCTGGATATAGCCAAAGCCGGTGTCCGGCCGGCTGGGGGCGATGCCGAAGGTGGTGATGAAACCGTCCCGGGCGGCCGGGGCGGCGGCGCGCACGGCGGCGAGGAAGGTGTCCGGGCGGCCGATGAAGTGGTCGGACGCAGCCAGCAGGCCGAGGTCTCCGGGATAGGCATCGGCAAGGTAGCGCGCGGCGACGGCGGCGACGGCGGCGGTGTTGCGGCCTTCCGGTTCAAGCAGGATGGCCGCGGCCCTGACGCCGATCTCGGCGAGTTGCTGCGCGATGAGACCGGCGTAGGCCGCGTTGCTGATGATCACCGGGTTCGGGTGGAAGCCCTCGGCGCCCGCAAAGCGCAGCACGGTTTCCTGGAACACCGACTTTTCCGAGACAAGGGCGTGGAACTGTTTGGGGCGGGCGAGGTTCGAAACGGGCCAGAGGCGCGTGCCCGCGCCGCCGCACATGATGACCGGATGGATCGCCATAATCGTCTTCACCTTGTGTGTTGCACGGCCCGCGAGAGCCCGGGAAACAGGGCGCCTGTTGCACCGGCAGGTTTGCAATATCCGCGCCGTCTTGCCTAGCCGTCAGCGCCTTCCCGCGGGCGTCCTTGCGCCGCGCAGGCGCACCGGGCGCTGGAGGGCAGGCCAGGCTTGCCGCGCCGGCGCTCAGGATCCGGGCACCGGGCGCGGCAGGACCGACCGTGTCCAGGCCGCCAGGTTGACAGCCAGGAGAACTGCGATCCCCGCGGCAAACGGCCAGCCAGGCCCCTCGCCCGCCAGTCCGAGCGGCGAGAAGACGAGATACATCGCCACGACCAGCGACAGGAGCGTGACGGCAACAGGTGCAGCCAGCTTCCAGGGCGAGAGGTCGACCTGTTCGCGCCGCTCGAATGTCCAGGCTTCCTTGCGGGGGCTGAGGCGGGCGGCAACGAGCATGATTGCGACTTCGATGACAAACAGGACCGCATAGAGGTGGAGGAAGTGGATCGTGATGATGTCATCGAAGACGAACTTCGCGAGGCCGTAGGCGACAACATGGAAGATGATGACGATCTTCGCCCCGATCGCCGGCGTCCGGCGCGTGAAGAGGCCGACAATCACGATCGTGACAATCGGGATATTGTAGAAGCCCGTGAACACGCGGATGACCTGCCAGAGGCCTTCGGGCGCAAAGTAGAGGAGCGGCGCGACCGTGAAGGAAAAGAGCGCGATCACGACACTGGCGATCATCGCGACACGGACGATTTCCCTGTCGGTGACCTGCCCGCCCCGCAAGGGCGTGTAGATATCGATGCAGAACAAGGTGGCGGCGCTGTTGAGGAGCGAATTGAAGGAACTGAAGACGGCGCCCAGCAGGACAGCCAGGAAGAAGCCCATCATCCAGACCGGGAAGACATCCCGGACGAGTTGCGGATAGGCAAGGTCGATCGACGCAAGCCCGGGGCCATAATGGTGGAAGGCGATGATGCCCGGCATCATCATGAAAATCGGCACCAGCACCTTGAAGAAGCCCGACAGCAGGACACCCTTCTGGCCTTCGGCAAGGTTGCGCGCGGCAAGTGCGCGCTGGATGACGTACTGGTTGGCGCACCAGTAGAAGAGGTTTGCGAGGATCATGCCCGTGAACAGCGTCCCGAACGGTGTCGGATCAGCGGGACCTCCGACCGCGTTCAGCTTCTCCGTGCTGGACGAGGTGATGATGGACAATCCCGACAGGAAATCCCCGCCGCCGAGCAGGATGAGCCCCAGGATGGGCACCAGCGCCCCGACGATCAGCAGGCCGACGCCGTTCAGGGTGTCGGAGACGGCCACCGCCTTCAGGCCCCCGAAGACCGCGTAGACGGCGCCGACAATCCCCACCACGAGGACGGTGACGACCAGGGCCTCGAAGCGGCCGACACCGAGGAGCGCCTCGACATTGAAGATCTGGATCACCGCAATCGAACCGGAATAAAGGACCGACGGGATGGTCACGAAACCATAGCCCAGCATGAACAGGACGACCGCCAGGCGCTGGACCTGGACGTCGTAGCGGCTGCGCAGGAATTCCGGCAATGTCGTGAATGCGCCCGCCAGGTATCGCGGCAGGAAGATGAAGGCCATCGCGACCGTGGCAACCGCGGCCGTGACTTCCCAGGCCATGCTGGACAGGTTGTAGCCATAGGCCGAGCCGTTCAGCCCGATCAGCTGTTCCGCCGAAAGGTTGGTCAGCAGCAATGACCCGGCAATGAACAGGCCGCCGAGATTGCGGCCGGCGAGGAAGTAGCCGTCCTGGGTCTGGGTTTCGCCGCGCGTCTTGAGATAGGAGATCCAGGCGACGAGCGCCATGAACGCGGCGCAACTCGCCAGCGTGAAGAAGATCTCGCCCGGGTTCATCCTGCACGCTCGAACTGGCCATCCCGGAACATGAGCGCGCTGCTTTCGCCGGTGTGGACCTGCAATACGCGGCCGAGGATGATCGAGTGATCGCCCGCGTCGTGGACAGCCTCGCGCATGCACTCGAAGATCGCGGCGCATCCCTTCAGCAGGGGAACACCGCTCTCGTTCAGGGTATGGGCCATGATATCAAATCCGGTCGCGGAGCGGATGAAGTGGTCGCAGACAGGCTTTTGCCCGGCGGCGAGCACATGTACCGCAAAACTGCCGGCGCTGACAAAGGCGGAGTGGCGCGAAGACGCCTTGGCGGGGGACCAGAGGACCAGCGGCGGCGCGAGCGAGACGCTGGCAAAGCTGTTGACCGTGACGCCGACCGGGCCCGATTTCGTCTGGGCGGTCACCACGGCGACACCGGTCGCAAACCGGCCGAGGGCCTTGCGGAACCGTACGGGATCTCCCGCCGGCTCGAAGACCGCAGGCAGGGTCAGCGACATCAGGCAACCTCGCGGCCGAGCGCGGCCGTGTAAAGCTCGAACCAGGTTTGCCGGTCCATGCCGACATCGAACGCGCTGTGCACGGACTTTATCCGGTCAAGCCGGTTGGTGCCGAAAACAGGCAGGATGCCTGCAGGATGGGCGAGCAGCCAGGCGAGGGCAACGGCAGAAGTTTCAGCGCCGCTGCGGCCTGCGACCGAGGTCAGGGCCTCCTGCAGCCGCGGCGCGCCGCCGCTCACCAGTGCGCCGCCGCCGAGCGGCGACCAGGCCATCGCAAGGATACCGCGTTCCTGCAGGTAGGCGAGGTCGCCATTGGTGAAGGCCTCGTGCGCGGTGAGGCTGAGTTCGATCTGGTTGGCGGCGAGCCGCGCGCGCATCCCGGACTGCAGGAGCGCCGTATCGTGGGGCCGGAAGTTCGAGACGCCGACTGCGCGTACCTTGCCGGACGCGACCAGTGCGTCGAGCGCCGCGCCCGTGGCGTGATGGTCCATCAGCGGATCCGGCCGGTGCAGGAGCAGGAGATCGATCATCCCGGTCCGCATGGCGGCCAGGGACTGGTCGACCGAGGCGGTGATATGGGCGGGGCTCGTGTCGTAATACTTGACGCGCCGATCGGCGTAGCGCCCGCACGGCGCGACGATATCGCACTTGGTCACGATCTCGACCTGGCCGCGCAGGCCGGGCGCCTGCCTGAGGCAGGTCCCGAGCAGCGCTTCGGCGCTGTAGTCACCGTAGATGTCGGCCTGGTCGAGCGTGGTGATGCCTTGTGCAAGGCACGCCTCGATCTTGGCCTGGATATGGCGCGCAGACGTATCTGGATCATCGCCGATGCGCCACATGCCATAGGCGAGGCGCGACAGGCTCTGGCCCGGGGCGAGGTCGAGACGCGGGATCACCGGCGCGCTCCTGCGCCGAGGGGCGTGGCAGGCGTCGCCGCGGGGACGCGGCCATAGGCCTGCGGCAGCGAGCAGGTCTTCAGCTGCGCGAGGACCTTCTCGCCGAAGGCGCGGCATTCGCCCAGGTGGGGATAGCCGGAGAATATGAAGGCGCGGATGCCCATTTTCTGGTAAGCCTCTATTTCAGAAAGGACCTGGTCGGCGGAGCCGACGAGCGCTGCGCCGCAGCCTGAGCGGGCCCGGCCGATGCCAGTCCAGAGACGGGGTTCGACATAGCCGAACTGGTCGGCGAGTTCGCGGGCACGGGCCTGGTGGGCAACTCCGAGGCTGATGCTGTCATGGGCCCGGTCCCGGATGACCTTGCCATATTCATCATCCAGTTCGCTGACGAGGTATTCGGCATACTCGCGCGCCTCGGCTTCGGTATCGCGCACGATGACATGGACCCTCAACCCGTAGTCGAGCAGGCGTCCGTGTGCTGCCGCGCGGGCGTGGACGGCTTTCATGCGCTCGGCGATCTGCTGCTTCGGCTCGGGCCACATCAGGTAGACATCGCACTGCGCGCCGCACAGTTCGAGCGCATCGGGCGAGTAGCCTCCGAAGTAGAGGAGGGGGCCGCCATTCTGCTGGTAGGGGCGGGCCGGATCTGACGTGATCTTCGCGATCTTGTAGATCTCGCCGTCATACTCGATATGGTCGCGCGTCCAGGCCTGGCGCAGGATTTCGACGACTTCGTGGCTGCGCCGGTAGCGATAGGCGCTGTCGGCGATCTCGCCCGGAAAGTCCGAGCTGATCACGTTGAGGGTGAGGCGGCCCTTGAGCATGTGGTCGAGGGTCGCAACCGTCCGGGCAAGCATCACCGGCTGCATCTCTCCGCAGCGGATGGCGGCAAGGAAGTTGATGTCCGACGTGATCGGCGCGCAGCCTGCAACAAAGCTGAGCGTGTCCTGGCCGACCTGGTAGGAGGATGGGCAAAGGATGTTCCGGAAGCCCTGGGCCTCCGCCGCCAGCGCGATGTCGCGGCAGTGATCCCAGCTTGACCTCAGGCCGGGATCGGGAACGCCGAGAAGGGCATAATCGTCCGAACACAGAGCAGCGAACCAGGAGATTTCAAGCGCCTCGAGGTCAGCAGAGCGTACCGGAACGATGGTCATTGCTCGTCGTCTCCCGGCGCCCTGGCTTCGCGTGATTTTCGCTTGCCTAGCATCGCCGCGGCGATATATCAATACTGGATCAATTTACGGAGTGATCTTACAGGACGCCCGCCCATGATCGAGTCTTCCGCGCTCCCCAAACACGTCCAGCTCAGCGAAATGCTGATCCGCGAAATCCTCGCGGGCCATCTCGTTGACGGAGCCAGATTGCCTCCTGAGCGACGCATGGCGGCAGAGCTCGGTGTCGCGGTCGGCACGTTGCGCCGCGCCCTCGCGCTGCTTGAGGAGAAAGGATTGCTGCAGCGCGTCCAGGGCTCGGGAAACTATATCAGCGCCCGCCCGATCGTCGAAAGCGTCTATGCCTTCTTCCGGCTGGAGCTTGCCGATGGCGGCGGGCTGCCGACAGCCCGGGTAATAGAGGTCGTCAAGCTTCCAAAGCCCCCCGGCGCTCCGGATTTCGGCGCATTGCCGGTTGCCCACTGCATCCGCCGCGTCCGGTTGCTCGATGACATACCCGTCGCCCTCGAGGAGATATGGCTGGATGCACGTTTTACGGACCGGCTGAAGGCCCAGGAGCTGATGGATTCGCTGTATTTCTACTACAAGAAGACCCTCGGCCTCGTGATTTCCCGGATCGAGGACCGCGTCACGGTGCGCAACGTGCCCGACTGGTCCCCAAAGGCCTTCCCGATGAAGCCGGGGGCGCCTGCGGGCTATATCGAACGGCTCGGCTTTGCGCAGGATAATCAGCCTGCGGAATATTCGCGCACGTGGTTTCATCCTGTCCTCGCGCGCTACACCATCCGGCTTCAATAAAGGGTACCCGATGTCTGATAAAACCTACGGGCTCATCGGCTGCGGCATGATGGGGATCGAGCACCTCCTGAATGTCTCGCGCCTTGAGGGCGCGCGCTTCGGGGTCGTCTGCGACCCGCTCCCCGACAATGCCGCGCGCGCGGCCGGGCTCGCCGGCGGCGCGGCGATAGCCGGCTCCGTCGCCGAACTCCTTGCCCTCCCGGGCCTTGACGCCGTGGTGATCTGCAGCCCGAATTTCTGCCATGTCGGACAGCTTGAAGAGATCGCCTCGATCCGGCCGCTGCCAGTACTGTGCGAGAAGCCGCTGTATACCAGGCCAGGAGACGCCGCCCGGATCGCAGCCTTCAGCGCCGCCTACAAGCCCCCGGTCTGGGTCGCGATGGAATACCGCTACATGCCGCCGATCGAAGCCCTGATCGCCGAAGCGGGAACGGTTACCGGCGGGGTGAAGATGCTCACCTTGCGCGAGCACCGGATGCCGTTCCTGCACAAGTTCGGGCACTGGAACCGGTTCAACGAGAATACCGGGGGCACGCTTGTCGAGAAGTGCTGCCACTTCTTTGACCTGATGCGCCTGATCATCGGCTCGGAGCCCGTCCGGGTCGCCGCCAGCGCCGGGCAGATGGTGAACTACTTTGACGAATCCTATGATGGCCGCACGCCCGACATCTGGGACGGCGGGTATGTCGTGTTCGATTTTGCCTGCGGCGCGCGCGCGATGCTGGAACTCTGCATGTTTGCCGATGGCACGAAATGGAACGAGGAAATTTCCTGCGCCGGGCCCGCCGGCAAGATCGAGGCCCGCATCCCGGGCCCCCAGCGGTTCTGGCCGCCGCACCTCGGCGAGCCGCCCGTGCCCGAGCTCTCCGTCTACCCCCGCAATCCAAAGGCTCCCGCCACGCGGCTGCTACCGGTCGATCCGGAGCTTGCAAAAATCGGTGACCATCATGGCTCGACCTTCATCCAGCATGCGAAGTTCCTGGAGGTCGTGCGCGGACAGGGGCGCGTCGAGGTGACGCTCGAGGACGGGGCGAAGGCGGTCCGGATGGGCCTTGCGGCCCAGGACGCGGCCAGCCGTCACTGCGTGCTGAGCCTTGAATAGTCCGCAACGCCTCCTTGGACGGCTGAGGACCGGGGCAGGCGAACTGCTGCCGGGCTTCCTCATCGCGGCGCTCGTCGCGGTGGCCGCGCAGTTCATGTCGGAACACTACGGTGCGCCGGCGATGCTGGTGGCCCTCCTGCTCGGCATGGCGCTGAACTTCCTGAGTGAACCGGGCACGCCGACATCTGCAGGCATAGCCTTCACGGCCCGCGATGTGCTCAAGTTCGGTGTCGTCCTGCTCGGGGCACGGATCAGTTTCGACCTGGTTGCCGGTCTCGGCTGGCAGATGTTCGCCCTCGTCCTCCTGGCCACGGCGGCGACCCTCATCTTTGGTGTAATTGTGGGGCGAATATTTAAGAAAGGCGCCGGCTTTTCGGTCCTGACCGCGGGCGCCACCGCAATCTGCGGCGCGTCTGCGGCCCTTGCGATCTACTGCGTGCTCCCCAGGTCGCAGCGCTCGGATGAACAGCTGACCTTCACGGTCCTGATGGTCACGCTGCTGTCGACGATCGCGATGATTGTCTATCCGGTCGCCCTGTCGGCGGCCGGGTTTCCGGATGCCAAGGCCGGCGCCTTCATCGGGGCGACCATACACGATGTGGCGCAGGTGGTTGGCGCGGGCTTCCTGATCTCGGATGAAGCGGGCAAGGCCGCCACGCTCGTCAAGCTGACCCGGGTGGCGCTGCTGGCTCCGGTCGTCGTGATCCTGGCGCTTGTGCTGCGCGCCGGCGCCGCCGCAGGGGAAGGGGAGCGGGTCCGGCGCCCGCCCCTGATACCCCTGTTCGTGGCCGGGTTCCTGCTGCTGGCAGCGCTCAATTCCTTCGGCCTGATCGCGCCCGCCGTGAAGGGCGCCGCAATCATTGTTTCTCAATGGGCCCTCTTGTCGGCCATTGCCGCAGTTGGCCTGAAAAGCTCGCTGCGGTCGGTGACGATGCTGGGGCCGCTGGCCGTGGCCCTGGTGGTCGCAGAGACGCTGTTTCTGGCAGGGTTCGTGTTCCTCGGACTGTCGATCATCGGGTGAGAAGGCCAGCGGTTAACCGTCCCGGAGCCGGCGTCCTGTGTCTTTGAGGACAATAAACACAGCAAAATTGATACACAATTCATATAGTTGGTGGACGCAAACATGAAGTTCTGTCAGCCTGAACACTTGAGTGGGCATTCCATAACGCCCGCCAGGGAGGAACCTGAAATGACTGACACCCGCAAACCTGCGGTTTTCGCCGGCGTGCTTGCCGCGACGACCTCGTTGATGGCGCTCGCTTTTTCGCTGCCCGCTATGGCCCAGGAAGCAGAGGCCGATTCCGGCCTCGTCCTTGGATCGGTGACGGTGACGGCGCAGAAAGTCGAAGAAAACCTCCAGACGGTGCCGATCGCGGTCACGTCCGTTCCGGGCGGGCTGCTGGAGTCGAGCGGAACAACCAGTCTCGAGAGAATTGGCGACCTCGTTCCTTCGGTCACGTTCCGCAAGGGGACAACCAACGCCAACAGCGCCCTTGTGATGCGCGGCGTCGGCACAATCAGCTTCTCGATTGCGGCAGAACCGAGCGTCTCGACGGTTGTCGACGGCATCGTGCTCAGCCGGTCCGGCCAGTCCTTCATCGACCTTGTGGATGTTGACCGGATCGAAGTCCTGCGCGGCCCGCAAGGCTCGCTGTTCGGCAAGAACGCCTCGGCTGGCCTGATCAACATCGTCTCGAGGGGCGGCGCGTCTGCGCCCGAAGGCGAATTGTCTGCAGCCTATTTTGAAGGCGACGAGTACCGCCTGCGCGCGGCAGTGGCCGGCCCGCTGAGCGCGGATGGCAGTCTTACCGGACGCGTCACCGGCTTCTACAGCGAGTTCGATGGCAATATCCGCAACAAGTTCGACGCCGACATGATCAACGGGTTCCAGCACCAGGGCCTGCGCGGGATCCTCGACTATGACGCAGGCGCCGGACGCTACCGGCTGATCGCGGATTATTTCACGGCCGATGACGACTGCTGCGCCGAAGTCACGGGCGTCTCGCGCGGCGTCCTTGATCCGGAACTGGGCTTTACCCTCGCCGGCGAAGACACGCGCATCGTCAACCACAACCTCGTCACCGAAAGCCTCGATGACCAGATGAGCCTGACGGCGAGCGCCGACTGGGATGTCTTCGGCAACCATACGTTCAGCCTCGTCAGCGGCTGGAGGAAGTGGGAGAATACCGAAATCCGGGAAGGCGACTTCCTGCCGCGCGCCGTTGTCGGCACGGCCCAGCTGCATGATGTCGGCCTCGTCGAGACAGACCAGTATTCGGTGGAAGCCCGCCTGACCTCGCCGCAGGACCAGGCCCTGCGCTACCAGGCCGGCGCCTTTGTCTGGCGGTCGGAAAACGCGCAGGACTTCACGCGCGAAGTTGTCAGCTGCGCCTCCTCCACGCTGCCCGTGGATCCGGCGACCGGCCGGCGGCCCTGCAACCTTGCCAACACAGCCAACACGCTGTTTCCGACAGCGACCTCGCGCAGCGATGTTACCGTCGACAACATGGCCCTGTTCGGACAGGCAGATTACGACCTGACCGAGAAGGTCACGCTGACAGCGGGCCTGCGCTTCACGCAGGACGAACTCGAGTACACCCACACCCGGGCTCCGGGCATCAACGCGGCCACCGGACTGGCGGCAACCGGCCCCGGCGTTTCCGGCAACCCGGCGGGCGGCACGCTGCTCGGCGGCGGCAACGGCACCAACACATCCCGGGGCGATTCCTCGAACGACAACATCTCCGGGAAGCTCGTGGCTGCCTACCAGGCCACCGACACCATGATGCTCTATGGCAGCTATACCCGCGGCTACAAGGGCCCGGCCTTCAACGTCTTCTTCAACCACACTGCACCGACCAACGCGGTGCCGATCGACGAAGAGACGTCCGACAGTTTCGAGATCGGGTTCAAGTCCCGCTTCGCCGCCGACCGGGTCCAGCTCAACGCCGCCCTGTTCAACGCGACGTTTGACGGCTTCCAGGCGAACAATTTCGTTCTCCTGAACGGCGCTGTCGTGACCAACCTCACGAATGCCGGGCAGGTCGAGACGCAAGGCTTCGAAGCCGACCTGATTGCACTCGTGTCCGAAGGCCTGACGGCGCGCGCAGGAGTGGCCTATGCCGACGCAACCGTGACTGAGTTCAACCCCAACCCGCTGACCAATGCGCCGGATGCGCGCAACGGGACCCGGCTGCCGCTGGCACCGGAATGGAGCTGGAGCGCGGGCCTCGACTATGAGCGGGAGGTCATGGCGCGCCCGGTCTATTTCAGCACCAACTACGCGTACACCGGCGACCAGTTCTCCGATCTCGGCGAAGGCGGCCCGCTGGAAAGTTACGGCGTCCTGAACGCCAGCCTCGGCGTCTCCGATCCGGACGACCGCTACAGGCTGACCTTCCATGTCCGCAACCTGCTTGATGAAAGCTATGTCCTCCTGAACACGTCGGCCGGCCAGCGCCTGCACATCCCGCGGGATGCAGACCGGTATGTCGGTGTCACCCTGAGGGCAAAACTGTTCTGAGATGTCCCGCCCGCCCGGATAACGGGCGGGCGCATCTGAGGACCTCCTGGCAGTTGCCCCGCAGCGCGTTCCAGCTTCGTTGCCAGGCCGGGCGCACGTCGGCGGTGCACCTTCAGCGCCGCGCCGCACGAGAAATGGACCGCCAACAGTCGATTCACTGTCAGCAAGGATTGTCCCTCGGCGGATAGAAATGCCAGGCGAATTTCTGTGACTGAAGCAAAAGGATTGCTGACAGAACTTGTCCGCCGCGCGGAAGCCGGCGAAGAAGTTGTTCTGACCCGTCATGGACATCCTGCCGTCAGGCTTGTGCCCATTACGCCGGTTGCAAGCGTTGAGGGACGGCGTGCCTTGATCAAGGCGGCGCGCGCCGGTGCAGCGGCGAAGGCTGCAGACGGCCCAGCCGCGGCGCGTAGCCAGGACTTTCTCTATGACAAATCCGGGCTGCCGCAGTAATCGCGGTTGATACGTCTGCTCTTATGGCTGTTCTCCCCGGCGAGGCGCAGGCAGATGAATGCGCTTACGCCCCCGAGATTGCAGGCAACCTGCTGATCTCTTCAGGCACACTCGCGGAGGCTCTGATTGTTGCGGCCCGCCGGAATGTCGGCGCGGAGAGGACGATGTTGATCGAGAGCCCGGGTTTCGAAATTGCCAATGTCACGCCTGCGGCCGCCCAGCGGATTGCCGCTGCATACGAGTCCCGGGGCCGGGGCGTTCATCCGGCAGGACTGAATTTCGGTGATTGCTTTTCCTATGAAGTGGCGAAGGAAAACGCCTGCCCACTGCAGTATGTAGGCGAACGCCGTCCAACCAGGTTATTGCCAGTTGTAACTCATGAGCCGACTAAGGCACATATTCGGCTCAATATCTCGTAAATATTAAGCCGAATAATCGGAGTATTCGGCTCAAGGCCTTGAGCGGAGAGGTTCCCTCCGCCATCTGGGTCGCGGTTTTGGGCTCGGCCAGCCACGCGCTGCGTGCCGCCTGTCTCAGATCTCGAACGTGCCGCGGGAGGCGAGGAAGCGCAGGATTTCCTCGGCGGCGTCTTCGGGGGTGCGCCCGACCGTGTTGAGGCGCAGTTCCGGATTGAGGGGCGGCTCATAGGGACTGTCGATGCCGGTGAAGTTGCGGATCTCTCCGGCGCGGGCTTTCTTGTAGAGCCCCTTCACGTCGCGTGTCTCGGCAACTTCCAGCGGCGTATCGACATGGATCTCGATGAACTCGCCTTCGGCCATCAGGCTGCGCGCCATCTGGCGCTCGGCGCGGAAGGGCGAGATGAAGGAGACGAGCACGATCAGTCCGGCATCGGTCATCAGGCGGGCGACGTTCGAGATCCGGCGGATGTTCTCGACCCGGCCGGCGTCGGTGAAGCCGAGGTCGCGGTTGAGGCCGTGGCGGACATTGTCGCCGTCGAGGATGAAGGTGTGGCGGCCCATCTCGTAGAGGCGTTTCTGCAGGGCGTTGGCGATCGTCGACTTGCCGGAGCCGGAGAGGCCGGTGAACCAGAGGACGCAGGCCGCTTGCGCCTTCTGTTCGGCGAGGGCCTCGCGCGTCACGTCGATCGCCTGCCAATGGATATTGGCGGCGCGGCGAAGGGAAAAGTCGATCAGGCCGAGGGCGACGGTATCGTTGGTCTGCCGGTCGATGAGGATGAAGCTGCCGGTAAGCCGGCAGGCGGTGTAGGGATCAAACGGAATTGCCTGGTCGAGGGCAAGCGTTGTGACGCCGATCTGGTTGAGTTCCAGCGTGCGCGCGGCAGTCTCCGCCATCGTGTTGACGTCGATGCCGTGCTTGGGAGCATTGACGGTGGCAGAGACGGTTTTCGTGCCGGACTTCAGGAAATAGCGCCGGCCAGGCAGCAGCGGGCTCTCGCTCATCCAGAGCAGCTTGACCTGGAACTGGTCGGAGACTTCGGGCAGGGAGGCAGCGGCAGCGATGAGGTCGCCGCGCGAGGTGTCGATCTCGTCAGCGAAAGTCAGCGTGACGGACTGGCCCGCGACGGCCTCATCAAGGTCGCCGGCCTCGGTCACGATGCGGGTCACCCTTGTCTCGCGCCCCGATGGGAGTGAGCGGACGGTGTCACCGGGGCGTACGCGGCCCGACGCGATCTGTCCCGAGAAGCCCCGGAAATCGAGGTTCGGCCGGTTGACCCACTGGACCGGCATGCGCAGCGGGAGGGTCTCTGCCTCGCGGGCGATCTCCACCGTCTCGAGATAATCGATCAGGCTCGGTCCGCCGTACCAGGGGGTCTCGGGCGAGCGCTCGGTGATATTGGTGCCGGCGAGGGCCGAGATCGGGATCGGCGTGATATCGAGCTTGCCGGGCAGGGCCTGCGCAAAGACCTTGTAATCGGCGACGATCTGGTCGTACACGGACTGATTGTAGCCCACGAGGTCCATCTTGTTGATGGCCAGCACGAGATGCCGGATACCTAGCAGGACGGCGATGATCGAGTGGCGGCGCGTCTGGGTGAGGATGCCCTTGCGGGCATCGATCATCAGGATGGCGGCGTCGGCGGTCGAGGCGCCGGTGGCCATGTTGCGGGTGTATTGCTCGTGGCCGGGCGTGTCGGCGACGATGAACTTGCGCTTCTGGGTGGCAAAGAAGCGGTAGGCGACGTCGATGGTGATGCCTTGCTCGCGCTCGGCGGCGAGGCCGTCGACGAGCAGGGCGAAGTCGATGGCGTCGCCTTGAGTGCCGTCGCGCTTCGAGTCTGCTTCGAGGATCGCAAGTTGGTCTTCGAAGATCATCTTCGAATCGTAGAGGAGACGCCCGATCAGCGTCGACTTGCCATCATCCACGGAGCCGCACGTGATGAAGCGGAGCAGGGATTTCTGCTCATGGGCCTCAAGATAGGCGCCGATGTCTTCGGCAATGAGATCGTCGTGGAGGCGCATCAGAAATAGCCCTCCTGCTTCTTCTTCTCCATCGAGGCGGCCTGGTCCTTGTCGATGGCGCGGCCCTGGCGCTCGGACGTGGTGGTGAGCAGGATTTCCTGGATCACCTCGTCCAGCGTCTTCGCCGTGCTTTCGACACCGCCTGTGAGCGGATAGCAGCCGAGAGTGCGGAATCGGACGGATTTGATTTCTGCCGTCCTGGCGATCTCCGGCGGCACGCGGTCATCGTCCAGCATGATCATCGTGCCATTCCACTCGACCACGGGGCGGGGCGCGGCAAAATACAGCGGCACGAGCTCGATTTTCTCGCGGCGGATGTATTGCCAGATATCGAGCTCGGTCCAGTTCGAGATCGGGAAGGCGCGCAGGCTTTCGCCTTTCTGGAGCCGCGTGTTGTAGAGGTTCCAGAGTTCCGGGCGCTGGCGTTTCGGGTCCCAGCGGTGGCCGGCCGTCCGTACCGAGATGATGCGCTCCTTGGCGCGGGACTTTTCCTCGTCGCGCCGGGCGCCGCCGAAGGCGGCATCGAAGCCGTACTTGTCGAGCGCCTGTTTGAGAGCGACGGTTTTCATGACGTCCGTATGGTAGGCCGAGCCATGGGTGAAGGGGCCAACGCCTTCGCGCACGCCGTCCGCGTTCGTCTGGACGAGGATCTCGAGGCCGAGCTCCTTCATCTTGCGGTCCCGGAAAGCGATCATTTCCCTGAACTTCCAGCCGGTGTCGACGTGGAGGAGCGGGAAAGGCGGACGCGAGGGGTAGAAAGCCTTGAGCGCGAGATGCAGCATCACAGCCGAATCCTTGCCGATCGAATAGAGCATCACGGGCTTTTCGCACTCTGCCGCGACTTCGCGCAGGATGTGGATGCTTTCGGCTTCGAGCCGGTCGAGATGGGTCAAGGCGGTCAAGGGAGACGTCCGTTGGCAAGGGAAAACGTCCGTTAGCCCTCCTTTACGGTTCTGGAAAGACACGGCTGCGCCGCCGCAGCTTCGGTTGAGAAAAACTAAAGCCAGACGGGCCGCATGAAAGGGCCGCGTTACATGTCATAAATGAACATAAATCGTCATTGTGCAGCCTGACTCGCGGGGTTTATGGACGCACGTATTCGCTGGGCGGGCGAGGAACTCGGAGTTCAGGGTCATGTGCGGTATCGTGGCAATTGCAGGCAAGGCGCAGGTCGCGGCGCGCCTGGTGGACGGGCTGAAGCGGCTCGAGTACCGCGGCTATGACAGCGCGGGTATCGCGGTGGCCTGGGATGAGGGCATCGAGCGGCGCCGGGCGAAGGGCAAGATCCACAACCTGCAGGCGCGCCTGATTGAAGATCCGGTGGAAGGCTTCACCGGGATCGCGCACACCCGCTGGGCGACGCATGGCGCGCCGAACGAGACCAACGCGCATCCTCACATGGCCGGCGGCGTGGCGGTGGTCCACAACGGCATCATCGAGAATTACCGCGAGCTGCGCGAGGCGCTGGAAGCCAGGGGGCGCGTGTTCGAGTCCGAGACCGATACCGAGGTGATTGCCCAGCTGGTCGCGCAGAACATGAGCGAGGGGCTGGACGAGGTGGCGGCGTTTGCGGATGCGCTGACGCACTTCACCGGCGCGTTTGCGATTGCCGCGATCTTCGCGGGCAAGCCGGACCTCGTGATCGGGGCGAGCAAGGGCTCTCCGCTGGTGCTCGGTTACGGCGAGGGCGAGATGTATCTTGGCTCCGACGCCATCGCGCTGGCGCCGCTGACGCGGGACGTGACCTACCTTGAAGAGGGTGACTGGGTCATCCTCACGAAGAACAGTTTCGACATCCGCAACGTGCGCGGCGAGCGGGTGAACCGGCCGCGCGTCACTTCGGCGGTGAACGACGCGCTGATCGAGCGCGGCGAGTATGACCACTTCATGCTGAAGGAAATCCATGAGCAGCCGGAATCGCTGGCGCGGTCCATTTTGCCCTACATCGACCAGAAGTCCCAGACGATTGAAGTCAGCCAGGTTGCCGCCAGCATCTTTGCCGAAGCCGACCGCGCCGTCGCGGTCGCCTGCGGCACGGCGTACTATGCGGCCTTCACGGCAAAGTACTGGTTCGAGCAGATCGCAAAGCTCGCCTTTGAGACCGACATTGCATCAGAGTTCCGTTATCGCCGGCCGGTGCTGCCGGAGACCGGCTTCTCGATGTTCGTGAGCCAGTCCGGCGAGACGGCCGATACCCTGGCGGCGCTGCGCTATTGCCGCCAGAACGGCAAACCGGCGATCGCGGTGGTCAACGTGCCGGAAAGCTCGATTGCGCGGGAAGCCGGCGCGGTCGTGCCGACGCATGCGGGCCCCGAGATCGGCGTGGCCTCGACCAAGGCATTCACCGCGCAGCTGTCTGTGCTGGCCGTGCTGGCGCTGTCGGCCGCCAAGGCGCGCGGGCACATGCTCCCGGGCGACGAGCAGAAATACGTCAAAAGCCTGCTGGCGCTGCCGCGCAAGGTGACCGAGGCGCTGGAATCCCAGGCGCAGATCAGGGAGATCGCCAAGGTTCTTGCGGTCAAGCGCGATGTATTGTTCCTCGGGCGCGGGCGGTATTACCCGCTGGCGCTGGAAGGCGCGCTGAAGCTGAAGGAAGTCTCCTACATCCACGCAGAGGGCTACGCCGCCGGCGAGTTGAAGCACGGGCCGATTGCGCTGATCGAGAAGGGCCTCCCCGTGGTGGTCGTCGCGCCCCATGACGAACTCTTCGAGAAGACGATCTCGAATGTCGAGGAAGTGCGCGCGCGAGGCGCCGAGATAATTCTGATCTCCGATGACGCGGGCATCAAGGCGGCCGGCAGGCGCGCCGATCATGTGATCCGCATTCCGGACGGCGATGCGGTCTCGCTGCCGATCCTTGCCGCCATCCCGCTGCAATTGCTGGCCTACCATGTCGCGCTCGTCAAAGGCACGGATGTCGACCAGCCGCGCAACCTGGCGAAGTCTGTCACGGTTGAGTAGAGCCCGATTGAAGCCCCCGGGCGGCGTGCTATAGCCGCCTGAGGTGTTTCCAGGTTCTGCGCATGGCCCTTGATGTTTTGCCCGATCCGGTGCTGCCGGAAGTGCTGATTGTCCGGCCCGGGCGGCAGGGCGATACGCGTGGCTGGTTCAGCGAGATCTACAATGAGGCAGCGTTCCTCGAGGCGGGCATTGATGCGCGCTTCATCCAGGACAACCAGTCCCGCTCCGAGCATGCCGGAACGCTCCGTGGACTGCATTTCCAGGCGCCGCCGCATGCGCAGGCAAAGCTGTTGCGCTGCATGCGCGGGCGGCTGCTGGATGTAATCGTGGATATCCGCAAGGGTTCGCCGCGGTATGGCCGGCATACATCGCTTGAGCTCACGGAGGCCGAAGGCACGCAGGTGTTTGTGCCGAAGGGTTTCGCGCATGGGTTCTGTACGCTGGAGCCAGGCACGGAGGTGAACTACAAAGTGAGCGCCTTGTATGCGCCGGGCAGTGATTTTTGCCTTGCCTTCGATGATCCGGCGCTGGCAATCGCCTGGCCTTTTGCCGCAGCGGCCCTGACGCTCT